>Ga0315907_10000217_pt1 | contig 85756 bp, 118 predicted proteins | sample LakEriMetagenome_3_FD_203525 | JGI IMG/M metagenome (GOLD analysis project Ga0315907, IMG submission 203525) | Freshwater fungal communities from buoy surface, Lake Erie, Ohio, United States - Buoy 12 MA123 | ecosystem: Environmental > Aquatic > Freshwater > Lake > Lake biofilm | place: USA...
CCTACTGTTATTACTGCTCTTCGTGAAGTCATCAACCAACTCCAACAATGTTCTGCTACTCATCCTGCCTTTATTTCTTGTCCTGATTTATTAGAATTATGTGAGGAGATTGAAAAGTTGTGAATAACAATTGGAAAACCAACGGAACATCTGACCAGCATTGTGACATCCAGAGGTTTGTAAGAGTATGAAATACAACAGACCCATGAATGTCTTTGAGAAACTCCAAGCAGGTTGGTGGTGGACAGGACAAATCTTTTCAGAATGGTGTTATACTATGACAAATGATGAATGCTGGGAGTTCTTCAGCTATCTTCAAACTGATTATGTGAAATATGAAGAGGATATGTATTATGAGAATGGTGCCCGACGAACTGGCACAGGGGTACTCCAAAGTCCCCGGTAATGCCTTATTATACTCTCGTAGATAAAGAAACCGATGCCTACTCCTAAAGAAACATACGAATATGTTGAACAACTGATTGATAAAGAACTCACTAAAACACTCAAAGAACTTAGCAAATGGGGTGAAGAAACTGACCCATTTGTAGATAAAAAGAAACAAGAACTCAAAGAACTTTACAAACACTTGGAGAATATCCAACAAATGAAATCTTCTTATCTTTGGGGACGATGACCCTTACAATCCTTATAATACACGCATAAGCAACCAAACCGATGACTGAATTCTCTCAAAAACGATTTGTTGATTTGGGACAAGCTCTTTATACTGAATGGTTGAAGTCCGCAACTGGTCTTCAAAATATCACAGAGCAAGAACGACGGAAATTATTCAAATTCGCAGCACAGACTGCCTTTGAGGCAGTAGAAGAGTTTGCTGATGTGTTTCGTAATCAGGAGGATAACTGAAATGACTAACCTTTCTCCCAAAGCAAAGGCAATTATAGAGGCATATGAAACTACTTATACTGAAAGCGGTTTAGTTGCTGCTCTCCGTGAGTTAGTCAATCAACTTCAACAATCTCCTGGTGTTTTGATGTGCTATGATATTCTTGAGATTGCTAAAGAATTGGAGAATGTATGATGACTGAAATTCAAAAAGTAAAAGCAGAAATTAAAATGCTTGAAAAGAAGCTCTCATTCTTGGAAGAACTGGAAAAAACAAAATCACCAGTAGAAGAAGCATTCAAAGACTGGTGGGGACAGTATCCTGAGACTGGAAATTGGGACAGCACCGATGACGCAAGGTGGCTAGGCTTTCGTGCAGGTTATCATCTTGCCTACCAGGAAAAGATCGCAGAGTGGGAGCCAACTCCACAAACCCCAAGCGAAATAGAACAAGGATTGAAAAATGCTTTTAAAACAGCAAAAGAAAACGGAGTATTTGACGACTCGATATCCGACACAAAGCAACGTATTTTACACCAAAGCAAGCAAGTAGCAGCCTACATGGAGAAACAGAGCCAACCGTTTTGGAGTCGTATTGGCGGCAATACTGGACCTTACGATCTGGGACCAGCAGAAATTGCAAACATCTTGAATTTAATCGCAGATGAAGTTGAACATCGTGGTGAAATTGATTATGACCGCGACCCAGGTGAAACCGCTGAATGGCTGAGACATGAAGCGGAAAAGGCTGTGTTGAGCATTGAGTCATGAAGTTTTTAATCGAACCACTGCTTACACCAGAGCAGTGTATTGACGCGCTGCGTGCTTTGAATGATGTAAATGCTGATTGGCGGCCCGGTACTGATACCGCCGGTTGGTACGCCAAAACCGTTAAGCGAAATCGGCAACTACATCCAGATAGTCACATAAGAAAACGTCTAGCATTAAACATTGAAAAGTGCTTGTTGGCGGATCCATTGCTGCAGGCTGCTGCATTTCCACGTTCTGTTCACAATATCCTGTTCAATCGTTACGGCATTGACGAGGGCTACGGCAGTCACGTAGACAATCCATGGATGGCTGGTAATCGCTCTGACCTGTCGTTTACGTTAGCACTAAGTAATCCTGATGATTATGAAGGCGGTGCTCTGGTTCTGGAATCACCAACCGGTGAAGAATCTTTCCGCCCGAAACAAGGCCATGCCTTGATATACCCCAGTACGATGTTACATCGAGTGGAACCAGTCACAGCCGGTGAACGATTCGCAGCGGTTGGTTGGATTGAAAGTCATATTCGCCACGCAGATCAACGTGAACTGCTGTTCGAATTAGATACAGCTCGACGGGTATCATTTGAACGCAATGGCAAGGATCGGGTATTTGATCTAATTACTCGCAGCTACAGTAACCTGCTGCGCCGTTGGGATAGCTGATCGGTATGTCAAAAAAGAAAAGATGGCTTTATTATCTTTATTGCGCACTTGGACAGAAATCACATCCAAGTTGCAATAAAACTGCCGATCGCGTTGCTTTTATTCGTCTGGTAATAACCACGCAAATCATGGTCACCAATATCTTCATAATGACTGGCGTTGTTGTCAACATCCTGTCAATCATTCACCATTGGTCTAATTAGATACTGGTGAGACGTTGGCCTTGACAGGTCTGCTAAGATATGTCGGGCACAACAAATTTCCAGTGCCTTCATCGATTACATCAGTGGACCACAATCTGCACACCATTAAAATCACTGGTCATTTGACCTTTGACTCCAAACACAAAAGTTTTCGTGCTGCCTTTCGGGATTTTACAGAAAATCCAAACAATGAAGGTATCCAACTGCAGATCACAGATATGTTGAACACTGATCTGCCTTCCTTGGAAATTGGGGCCAAAATATCCATCTCCAGGATCATCGAAAGTGTAACTGATACACGTTTTGCACAAGTTGATAAGTCAAAACCACAAGTGGTCAGAAACACTGTGGAAAACGTTATTCCGATCCGTAAAGAGCTTAAAACACGGCAAACTGCCGACGAAAACAGTAGTGATCTTTGCTTTTACTGATCATGAGTTACGACATTTACCTGTGTGACCCCGTAACTGGTGAAACCATTGTTTTGGATGAGCCCCACTTCCTCAGGGGTGGCACCTACGCAACTGATGGCTCCCTTGAGATGCACCTGAATGTGACGTATAACTACCGCAAAGCATTCACCAAGACATTGGGTGAAAAAGGCATTCGTACTATTTACGGCATCTCAGCCGCTGATACCATCCCACTGTTCGATAAAGCTATCGATAAATTGGCCGATGATAAAACTGATTACTACTGGGATCCAACCGAAGGAAATGCTAAAGCGGCCTTGATCCAACTAAGGGCTCTTGCTAAGATGCGTCCTGATGGCATTTGGAAAGGTGACTAATGGACAGTATCCGCTCCCTGTATGTCGAGATGCTGGAGGAACTGGAGGTCTTCAGCTCTGACGATCAATACAGCCTGGACCTGCAAAGGCGTGCTGCAGCGGCCCTAGAGCATGCTGACAGCACCAAGCAGCCATGGCCAATCCAACTGCCCGCTCAACCGCCCCTAGAGGCCTGGATGGAAGTTGCTAAAAACCGCGAAGCCTCATTGACCTATTTGAAGGATGCTGGCATTCTGGGTGCTGATGGGGAGCTTGTTCCTCATCTGCGACCTGACTAATGACTCAGCCCGATCCACTGCCCCAAAACCTGACGGCAGATCAATGGCAGCGCCTTCTGGTGTCTGCCATTTATTTGTTGCAAAATTCCTCTGATCCTGCAACCGATCTAAAATACAGCCGCTGGTTAGTTGACCAATGGCAACTTGATCAGCAACGCATTATCCATCAACAAAATGAACAAATCAACAACTGAACCGTGTCGTTTTAATCCAATGGCACAGCAATATATTGGCGCTCCAATCGGAATGTTTCACTGCCCATTATGTGGCGAAATGGTACTGGCTGGCATGCCACACCCAGATTACAGCGCATGGGATTTGATTGATGCCGATAAACAGGGGGTAAATTCATGAAACCCAAACTCCGAGTAATTTTGGAAAATGCTATCGAAGAAGGTGTTCGATATGGTTACCGTCGTGCTCATAAGCATGTGGCTGAACCAACTGAAGAATCAATCATCGAAGCAATTGAAGATGCTGTAATGTCCAGTATTACTGAATACTTTTCATTTGAGGATACGGACTTCTGATGACCGAAGCAGAACACGCCCATTGCTTAGCATATGCACTCAGAAATGTACTGAGCTACCCAGACAGCCAAAATGCCCTGGAATTGGCTCAAAAGACTTTAATCGCTTATTTCAGTACACCACACCCTGAACTGAACAATGTTAATCATTCCAACTTCCCAGGTTGAAGAGTGGGAAGCAGAGTACAATCGCTTACAACTGAATAAGCAAATCTCATTAGTCTCATTTTTGACTCATTGTGCAGCTACCTGGGGTTACGGCCAAGGCCTGACGGCAATGAACAATTTATTTAACATTGACCCCGAATGGCAATAAAACTTCATTACACCTTAGTAACTTAGACAATACCGAAAACACTATTCAGATCACTTGACCCCTTTTCATTTGGCTGTAGCATATGTACGACAACAGCTCCACCAATGGAAATCAGTCTTAATCCCGATCATCATCCCATCATGCAATTGAAGGATGATTTGGAAAATTTCCTAGAAGCAATAGACCCACATCCGGGTAGCGAGTTATTCGTTACTGGTCACAGATTTATCCATCAGCTATCAGAGTTACATGATTTGTATGTGATGGAATATCACATCGAATACATCGAATCATGTTGGCAAATACCCGAATTCATCAATCCAAACCCCAATCAATCAAAGAAAGAAAGTGGACAAAGAAAGAAATAGATAAATATTATCTATAGAGTATATATTATATTATCTATAGATAAAAGTTATAGAAGTAACTATTGGTTTAACCCCTCTTAATTCTTTTACTACTACTACACCGACATGACGAGGAGTGAATTACATAGAATCATTTACGTCAGTAAATGGTTTTATGTAATTCAGCTCCGAAGGAATGTCACTTGAGTACGTAGACCGCAAGGGATCGGCTTTATTATTGCAAGTCTCAAGCGTAAGTACCTTAATGTTATTTTATCTATAGATAATATATAATCTATATAGTGTTATATTATTTATGCTATGGGGGAAGCTACCTCTGATCGCCATGTCCACTGAACAATCAATGCCTACGGTTGCTGATGCCACCACAGCGCTGAAACAACTGCAATCAGACCTGTTGGAACTGATTGCTAACTATGAAAACCATTATGGCGTTTGCATCAACACCATCGATGTGAATCACCTGATAGCTATCGGCTACCCACGACGTACTGCCAGGGTATTGCTGACTGCTGAATTGATGGTTTGATCCTGGGGCTCGTCAGCGCTATCTAGGGGGCCCTGGAAGGTGCTTGTGGGGGCATTCAGGTGTACTGACACCGGAGGGGTTGTTTCAGGCCCCTTGCGGGCGATTTAAACGCCATGTTTCACTTCGTTGGCTGGTATCGCAATTTTCACGTTTTTTGATATTTCCTGAAAATTGAAAATTGTTACAAATTATACAGTCTCACCTGTCTCAAATCAGTCTCAAATCAGACTGGGCCTGGTTTTGACCTATTTATAGGTACCGTATTTTTGAGAAAATTTTTGCTGTTTTATGATCTTATTAATTGACCGTCACTATAACCATTCTGGTACAATGGACACATTGACATGTATTGCCATATCAGTGTTCTGATACGTTGTACCTCCATTTGTGGTGTGTAATTATTATTTCCTTTTGCCTGTTCCCACTCTAAAACATCCGCTTTGGTAAGTACTCTACCACTAGACTCATTGTTCAGATCACTCAGTTTAGTTTGAGCAGTCTCAAATTGATCAATTAAGTCTAGGACACTAAAGACAGCATCACTAGAGATAGCACCGAGATCATTCATAGATACGGTGATTTGGTCAATTTGATAACTACCTATTGTCAGACCGCTAGCAATAAGTAGCCGAACTTGATCACCTTGTGACCAGCCATAGGTAGTATTTAAAGTCGCCATTTCCAGTGAAGTGTTGATACTTTATGGTTCCATTGGTGTTAGACTGGGTGAATAATATACCTTATAATATATATGGTAACAGCAAAGAAGTTTATCGAGTGCAATGTTGAGCTGGCACTGAGGGATGCGATGGCGTTATGGTTGGCTATTGATTCTCAAGATGAGATTGCAGTGAGACAGTTATTACGGGAATTTGAGGCGTCTTATCCTGTTGGATATGGTAAGCAAGTAACTGTAAAAACACTGGCATTATTGTCGCCGGCCGACAAGGAATGGCTGCGTGAATTGTATTAGCGTGAACATAATTCCTTGAGTTTCTTAATGAAACCTAGAAAGTGCGTTTTTTTCTGTTTTGTAACAACGTGAACATAAATCGCTGAGTTTCTTAATGAAACCTAGAAAAACCCTGAAGCGCATGGGAGTGTTAAGAAATGTTACAGATGGCTGGGATCCGGAGCGGGTGCGCCGGCGTGGCGCGATCGTGAACGCCCAACGGGCGGTCGCCCACGATCACCATCTACGCTGTGTGGGGATCAAAACGCCATAACACTAGCATTATACTAATGACAATAAAAAACGCCCCAAGATGAGGCGCTTGAGTGTAGTTAATCGCTTCAGGCTGGCGTTAGCTGTTGCAGGGCCATTCCGAACGCTTCGGTGTACTGACTCTTTTCAGTATCGCTAAGCCGGCGGTTGCATGTGTCGGCAATCTGATCCACATTCAGGCTGCCATTGCTGAGCTTCAGTTGAATGGTGAAACGCGGGACATTATCAATCATTGCCAGAACGATAAAGTGCGTTTTACTTTTGATTCCCTTCCGGTAGGTATCTGCATTCCCCACACAATTCCGAACTGCCCGCCCCCACGCGGCAAGTTGATGGACATCTTGTGGCTGAAAAAACGACCACCGTTGCCCAGATAGATCCACCCGAACCGGCTCTGGAAAGAGATCCTGGTGCAATCTTTCATTAGGCGTAGACAGTTTGAAGCATTCTGCTGAAACGTAATCATGGAACTCCGTAATGCGCCAGCGGTTCGGTTTAGCAAGTTCGAGCGGTTGGTTTTCATCGTAGTTGCCGGTTTTCTTGGTTTGAGCGTAGTGAAGTTGATCGAGCATGCCAAGAGTATCTTCCAGTTCTCGCATGCGGCCAGTGGTCAGGCCAGTGGTGGAACTTCTGTCGTAATCAACCTTGCGGGGATTACCTGCCCATTCTTCCGTTAATTTGGCGACTTCTTTCTCCATGATTTGAATGAAAGAAGCTATTGGCGTGTTGTTGCGGATCCAGTCTTTGGTGGCTTTGCTTGCATCTGGGCCACGTTCGATGTGAGTTGTAAGGTTGTAAACTTGCTGGCAATGGTCTAGCGTCGCATCAGGATAGAATTGCAGAAAGTCAGTGAGCACATTGAATTTGTGACAGAAAGCCGCCCAAGGCCGTTTGACTGCTTGACGAGAATCGTTACCTGGATCCAGATAGACTTTCAAGCATTCGTCGAATGCCTTGTTAAGTTCTTTCCTGAAGAAAGGTGTATCCAGAGCTGACTTAGCCTTTTCACACTTGTGGCGCAGTAGCCAGTTAGTTGCTATTTCATTAAAACTGCGATCGTCGTCATTCTCAAGATCCGGCCAGAAGCAACGGCGAATGTCATTGTTTTCTTTAATACGCGTAAACATACCACCTTCATCATTCCATTGTCCCAGACTTGTCCTTAGGAGTCGTTTCCAATCCTGATAGCGTTGGCGCTTATGGTAGTCAGTCCTGCCCCAACCTTTCAGTAGGTTCTCACCGGGAATTGCGTCAAAGCCTTTCAGAATGAGATCAGTGGTGACATGCACGGTGTGTTCGATCATCCCAAGGCGACCGTACTTTCTTTCAGCAGTGACACAAACGTCTGCAAGTCTAAGTACTTCAGAGTGTTTTTTCTTCCACCCAACTGAAGACTGCAGGATGCCACCAGCTCGCTGTACTGTTGCCGGAGTGTTTTTGTAAGCAATAGTGCAGCCAAACAGGTAATCCTTAGGATTCTGTTTCAGGTAGTTCGGATGCCAAAACCACAGCGCAGTCCAGACCGAAGACTTATGAACCAGAAGCCCAAAGCCCTTTTCATTGTTAATGGTCATTGCCCGATCTTTTTCTGTTTCTTCGTTGATGCTGGTGGCGTAAGCCTTCTGTTCTTCTGTTGTAAACAGCTCAACAGGAAACAGGCCCTCGGGAACACCCAGCGACATACGCGGCGAACCGTCAGCCTTCTCTTTCTTGGCGGCCCGGATGATAGGCTTCAGCGCGGGGTCGTATTCTGCGACCTTGGCGGCCAGGGTGTGGGGGAGCTGGAAGTGCATGGGTGATTCCCTCTGACTTGTCTAATGTAGCACCCTGGCCTGGCCAGCGCAACGCCCTAACCAGAACAGGATGATGGTTGCAATATAAGTTAATATAAAGTGGTGAGCGTGACCAACATCTGCCTTCGGCGTTGGTCACGATCTCGCGCCACATCTGCACTGTAATAATTTGTTACAATATAATTATTATCAGAACATGCTGCCGATTTCCATATATTGTGGAGTCGGATCATAGTCTTGAATATCTACAACACATTTGCCGTAGTTTTCTATCACATAGGCCAGCCAACTGGCCAAGTCAGATGCGCTTGTTCCAACCTCTTCATCATCTGAATCGTAGTTGCCTATATTATATTTCAGGCCCCAATCAATGCGATAATTGTCGTCTATCGAGCCCTTGGTATCGTACCATAGCGGAGTTAATTCATAAGGCAAAATAGCCTGAGAAGCGTCTACCGTAATTTCAGCATTATCAATCGACGGTGAATTTAGCAGCGTGCCAATATATTTAAAAAACTGCAGAGGCGTGCCTTCATGATATTCCGTCCGTGATTCCCTTTTTTTAATCTCGCGATTCCACACAACGCGCATAGTTGACCATTCAACCATACCAGAGGGCTGGGGGCGCGTATCTGTTGCCCAATCGGGCTCAAGCGGGCGAGGGTCGTGCATGGTGGGTTCATCCCTGTTGCCCTTAGATCATAGCATAAAAAAGGGGGCCCGGTGGCCCCGTAATGAAACTAATCATAAGCCCAAATCTCTCCCGATTCGGCCCATGGTGGTCGCGATAATTTCTGCCATTCCGCTATTTCTGTGAAGTCCAATTGCTCGCCTGATTGTTTTTTAGTTTTCAGAATCTTGTACCTTTCTTTGTATTGATGATACAACTGCCAGTCAAAGTTTGACGGCAAAGGTGAGGGCCCATACTTAGCTTTATTGTAAGCCTTCTCAGCCAATGGCAATAATGCTACCGCGCCAAGTGCAACCAATAAAAAAGGTGATGCTGGCAGGGCTGAGAATGAGCCAGTATTTTCATCGTAAGCCCATTTAATTTCGCTCATTTAATTAGCCATCGCATAACGGTTCTTGCTACGCCCGTGAGCATAGATCACTACGTTAGCAGAATTACCATCGCACAATGAACAAACGGAACATTCTGTTTTGTGGCCACGTTCATCGGACGCCGCACAATGAACAGTCCCGACAGGATCAACAGAATCTACAGGTGTGACCAGATAGGTCTTCCAACCGTTAGTAGTTGCTTCCAAATAATCACTAAAACCATCGCAGGAGGCTTGTGCAATGCCTTTCATATATTGCGCCCACGGTTGACGCCATTGATGAGTGTAGGCTGTATGTGTACGGCTTCTCAGTAGCGGCTCAGTCCATACATTAGCGGGTACCATTGCGCCATCGCCAGCAGAACCGATCCGCAGGGCGACATTATCAAATAGGTGCCAATCGTTACCGATGTGAGCATAGTTACCACGCTTGTAGCAGTTCCATACACTGAGCGGGCCTTGATACCAGATAACGTAGCAAGTTGCTTCGTTATATCCAGCGTGCGTACAGTTGCCACATACTGATCGACCGAGGCCATTTTTAAACGCCTCGTTTGGTTTAACATCTTGGCGCATGATCCACGTTTGAATCATCGCACCGGTTTTACTGTTACTACTGGAATCCTCAAATCCTGTTGCAATTACAACAATCGGAGCGCCGTCTAAGTTAGACGGACCCTCCCAAATAATGCGGCCGTTGTTGTTCATTTGGGTTAGCCCAGTTTTGGACTCTTCAAATTTAGCACACGATCCGGAAATTTGCAACCGGAAAATCCTGCAGGAAATTATTGACAAAAATTAGAGAAAATTAGCATTGAAATAATTGTTAACAAATAGCCGAATCGGGCTGCCTTGCGCTAGTATGGTGAGCGTGAATGAACCTGACTTCGTTCATTCACGATCTCTCGCCTGGATCTACTATATTTATCTCACACAGAATGCGGTCCTCAAACATAGAATCGCAGAGGTCCGTAGCCTCATCAGCCGAAGCATACGGACCATATACGTTGCCGTCCTCATCAGTAACAACGTAGAACTGCGTCATTTATCCATATACAATTTCCTTAAAACAAGCTACTTGGATAATAGCATCAGCAGCATATCCGTCAATATACCCATAATCATTTTCCTTAATTGCTGCCATTATATCGGCGCGAATATTATCAGAAATTTCAACTCTATTTTCAGTAATAAGTGCAATAGCACGCTCGGCATCTGACTTACAGACTGTATGAATTTCAGCCCCCTCTTCACAAGAAAGGGAATAGATCTCGCTGACAGCATCATACTCTGCCTCGTCAACCCAGTAACCGATAGCATAGCCGGCGGTGTCGAAGATGTCAGCGAAGTCGTCGCTTGTTAGGTTGAAATTAATTGTAATTTGCATGGCTCAAACCTCCATCAGATCGGCGTAACCGGCATCCAGAGCATCCTCAAGCTCGGTTACTAGGCCATCAAAGTCTTCACTGGCTGGCAGAACTGTAATCAGAACGTCTACCAAACCACCGTATTCCTCGCGCAAACTATTCAGGTAGTCTGCGCGATCGATGAAGCCGTTGTCGGTGTAAACAGTCATGGGTGAACCCGGTTGACTCCCTAATGATAGCACTGCTGGCAAATGTTGGCAAGCCTGGCTCCGGCGCGTTGCGAATTGTGACCGTGAGCAGCAACCGTAGGGCCGCTCACGGTCACGCGTCTTCTGGCTTCAGTTCAGTGATCTGGCCGTCAACCTTGATGCGGAACACGCGGCGAGCATCGAAACTGCGCCATTGACCCAACTTGATATCCATGATCTTGAAGTTGTTAAGCTTCGTGACAGGATCCTTAATCGGGTGGCCAGTGCCCAGTACTTGACCCTTGTGCAGCGGATTGAACGTCAGTTGACGCTCGCTGCCATCGGCCTTGATGAAATTGACAGAAACCAAGTGGGAGCCGGCTTCTGAAATTTTTGCGCGGATAACTTCGTGGTTAGACATGGGTGGTTCCCTGTTCTGGAAAAATCCTAGCACAGATCGGGCCGGGTGCGGACGCGAGCTGATCGTGAGCAATGACCGTAGGGCCGCTCACGCTCACGGTGTGTTATCATTCAATCAGGAGGGAAGACCCATGTCAGTCACTGAATCTTTCGAACGCTTCCTTGCTCTGGAGGAACAATCCCTGGAGCGCATCGAGACCCTGCTGGCCAGCATCCGTGAGGATATTGCCTGGCTGGAAGCCCTGGATGCCGATGAACAGGCGCTGGAGGTGACATGTAACGAGGTGTGACCGTGATCAATGACCGTAGGGCCGCTCACGCTCACCATTTCACCTAACGGAAAAATCCAATGAACGCCACCGAATTGAACGCCAAAGCTCAAGAATTGCTGGACGCGATCTGGGGACCGATCTCGGAATTTCAAGCCATGCGTAACGACTCTGGCCCCGTTTCCTGGGATGCAGCCAGTGAGGCCCGTAACTGGCTTGATAAGCTTTGTGAAATCGAGTACGTGCTAGAGTCTTGATCGTGAACAATGACCGGAGGGCCGCTCACGCTCACTCGTAATCGCGTCGCCGCGTGCTATCCCATTCAGCCTGCTCGCAACGGGCAGTGTGCCACAGGTCGCGTAAATCGTAGGCGAACAGATTTAGAATTTCGTAGGTGACGCATTGCAGCCCCTCTTGGATGCATTCGCTGTCAACGTCATCTAGGACACTAAACACCCAGGCTGCATCAATCTCAGTGAGATCGCTGGGAATGTCAAAGTCGGACAGGTCGTCTAGATGGGCCCACAGGGGGCTGAGATCGACTGCAGTGGCTGTGGTCATTGGATTGGCTCCATTGGATGTGACTAGCATAGCCTGTTTGGCGGCCAGGCGCAAGTGCTGTAACTGATCGTGATCAATGACCGTAGGGCCGTTCACGCTCATGCCTTGGAGCGTAGCACCGGCTGGCTGTAGGTGTCAACAACCAGCTCCAACCACTGCCGCGCAACGGTTCCGGCTTTGCAGATGTCGCGAGCCAGGAGCACGGTCTCACGTGAGACCGTATCGGCAGTGCCGCTGATGAGAGCCCAGGCATCGGCCCAGGTGGTAGGGGTGGCCTGCAGGACCTCATAAGCCTGCAGGATTTCAGCCTTGGTGGAGCGGGAAGTGATCTGAGCCATGATGGGTAGTCCCTGTTGGATGGTGAGCGTGATCAATGACCGTAGGGCCGTTCGCGATCACAATTCGGAAAATTCCTGGGGAAAATTCCTGGGGAAATTCCTGGGAATTTCAGTAGCGGATTTCTCCGGGCAGAACGGGACGCAAGTTCAGCGGCTCACGGGCGGATTCATAGCAGTCCAACTCGGTCTTCAATTGCCTGGCTTTCTCCCGCATCAGCGCGACATCGGCAAGCGGTGCGCGGTTCACTAGAACCTCCCCTTCAAACAGGGTATCATTCAGTAATCCGACCTTGGCGATAGCATCCTCGATTGCCAGCCAGGCTTCGTCAAAGGCCTGACTGTAGGCGGCGGTGGCGTGAGCGGGGCAGAGTGTGGCTGTCATGGTGGGTTCTCCCGGTAACTTGGTCAGTCTACAGGATGGTGGGCAGATGTCAACGGGTGAGCGTGATCAATGACCGCAGGGCCGTTCGCGATCACGCTGCGAGCCGCTCTGCCTGCTGCAGGAACCAGTTATCGGCATCTAAGCGCATCGGCCACTCCTCAGAGCCCTCCCAAGGCGCCGTGGTGGTATGCCACTCCTAATCAGTCTGGGAGATGCCCTCACCCGGCACGAAGGCCCGTAGCAGGGCGTTCAGGCGGCTCTTAGTGGTGGATGTGCGGTACCCGCAATCAAACAGGGAGATCCTCATGATGCCGGGTTCGACAAGTCCGATCCGATGGCCGTGCAGCAGGATCTCAACGTGCCGATGGTGGCTGAGGGTGCCACCGATGCCGTGGTGTTTAACGGTGACTTCGGTGTTGCCGCACTTGAGCAGTCGGCCGGCCTTGTGGGAGTCGCTCAGGGCGGAACGGATGGCTTGGATCATCCGGGCTTCAGTCTTGCGCATGGGGGTGTTCCCTCTGGGGTTAACAGGAGACTAGCGTGGATTGAATCGAGGTGTCAACAGGATGGCGATCGTGAGCATTGACCGTAGGGCCGTTCGCGATCACGGTTTGCCCCTGAAGGCGAAAATTTGGACCTCGCTGGTTCGGCGCTCCGGAACGGCATGATCGTGAAGTCCCTGAATTACTAAATCCGGCCAGATCGCCGCCCTGAGCTGCAATGTGAGCGTGAAAACAATCGACCGCAGGGCCGTTCGCGATCACGGTTCCTGATTAGCTGGTGAGCGGTGCTTGCAGGATGAGCGTGAACAGCCCCTGTCACCCGCCCACCCGCCCCACGATCACAATTCGTAACATAAGGATTACTGATGTTACAATTCCGCAACATAAGAGTTGCTGATGTTACAGTGCTGTCGCGGATTGTGACATAACGGTAGCGTTATGGTGCTATGGCGTTTGCATTAAAAAGGCCCTGAGATTTCAGGGCCATTCTTGTCGTTAATTCTCGCTGATTAGGTACCGGCAAAAATATAGAGAATCCTCGGGGATCTCGTTATTTTCTGGGACGTTCTCGATTGAACACCACTTGGTGCCGTCTGATTCCTCACTCCTCCAGGTGGAAGGGGCGAAGTCAATGCAGGCAAGATCCTCTCGGATCAGTTGCATCAATTCAGTCCGATTGACGCACCAATGAAGCCAGGCCTCGATATTCCGTCCGCTTGGTGATACCTCGGCACGAATGTACCAGTCGGTATCGATCGAGCAGTAGCTGAGGGCGTTCTCCAACATCTTGCCGTCAATCAGTGTCGCCTTGGCGGTGGTCGGTGCTGCGATCATTTGGATGATTCCAGAAAGTAAGAAAGGGGGGGACCCTTAAGGGTCCCCTGTTGCTCACTGCCAGTCGCGCCAGGCTTCGTGATTCATTTGCCAGAGCAGGTCGCCGATGGCGCCTGTCTTCAGGAAGTCGAACCACTGGGTTTTGCAGGCGTATTCTGCGCGGCCCATCAGGCCGGGCAGGTCGCTGAGGTCAGCCAGCAGCAGCGGCGGCAGTCCGGCATCGTAGCCGGCTACAACAGCATCCTGCCGGAGGTCCAGGGCAGCCCAGAGCAGGGCGACAAGGGCGGAGCGACCGTCATCACGGGCGGCCTTGAAGGCGTACCGGACGGTGTTAGCGATGGTCATGAAGGATGATTCCGTTGTTAAGGTGCGTGCGATCGGTTTCCCTCTCGCATGCCTGTATCCTAGCGCCCGTGCCCGCCGATCGGGGCCATTGTGAAGGATTGCAACAATGATCTTTCCTTATCAGTCGCTGCGCGACAGATCAGCAACCCTGATCGATCAGCACCGCTGATGTCACAAGCGTGTAACATCAGCATCGCTTATGTTACAAATCCGACACATTAGCATTGCTGATGTGTGATCGTGGGGGTTATGGCGTACGGGTGTGGCGCCACGATCACGATGCGGTGCTGCGCTCCTGCCTGAGCCTGTCACTGGGCCTCCAGCAAGAGCTGGCGGCGACTAAATTCCACCGAGTTGCCGGCGGATTCGCCAGGTACCCCCACCCCGATTTTCGGATTCTCTCCTCTAGGTTATCCCCCCGCAAAATTTTTCAAAAAATTTGAATTGGGACACTAAGCAATAAACCAGTCTTACAGCGGTACAGATGATTCATCCAGAGTTACCGGAGGGAATCAAGGGTATTTTAGAGGAGTTACAGCATTCCAGTATCAGTTTAGTATGGTGTAAGGGGTGTGGGTGTAACAGACCAGTGAACAGTAAGTATGTGGAATACCTTGGTGATGGTATTGAGGGGTGTCGATTTTGCCAATCGGAGTATTATAAATAGTGTATCAGTGGATGTGGGAAGTATAATGTATTGCGCACAGGGATGAAGTGAGTAATTCTCCATTATTACCATATTATAATGGATTAATATTAAGTCGTAGTGGGCAGACGGTCAGTGTTGTGGATGGCAGGATAGAAGCGGATACCAGCAGTGGGAGTAAATATTTAGTAAAGGTATTTGTATCACAAGGTGCTGAGATTGTCAATATACCAAAGGAAGTAGAATTAGGGCAGGAGATACCTGGAGCGAGTGGATATGCGTACAGTTATAAGGGATATGCGCTGAGTGTTTCAGTTGTAAGCAGTGGATTTGAGTTAGATGCCAGTATTGGATTACAGGGTAATGTAAGTGGATTAACGTTTAGCGATATTACGGGTCATCCGGGGTATCTCAAGAATGGGGTCAGGGGAGACATTTTACTGGGTTTAGATAAGGTGAATCATTATCAGATTATAAATACTGGTGGAGTATATAATGGTGTTGGAATTGACGAGTTAATATATAATGAAATAAGTGGAGTACCGATCAGGCTGAGTGTTGGCGGGGTGTATATATAATGGGTGTTAAAATAAGTGGTGGTGGTTATAAGGCACCAAAATTAAAGTCATATCGTACCAGTGTAGATTTAAGTATTGATTTAGATATTAAGATAAAGATGCCATCTGATGGTGCATCGATTATAACGGATAAGATTGATGAGGCAACGAATTTAGCGTTAAATATCATATCATCAGAGATTGGTGGATATTTAAATGATGCGATATCATCAAGTATATGGGGTGGTAGTGATCCAGATATTGTTGATAGCGGTAAATTACGTAATTCGTTAACGGTTACCAGGAGTGGATCCAGTATTATTATCAGTTATGACGAACCGTATGCGAAGTTAATACATTATGGTGGATATATTGTACCATATGGTAATGAGAGTGCTGCCAGGAAGTACATTGAAGGTAAGCCATGGGTGGAATCAATTATATTTGGCAATGGTCCGATTGCTGGATATGATTACCAGGAGGCATACAACAGGGCGATAGCAGCAATTCGATAGAGTGGTTATAAAAATGGTAAACTGACGAGTGATTGTTTTCAGTTTGGATTCAAGATATGGGTAAGTTACCGTTTGTTGTTGCTCCTCGGTTGCAGCCAATTATTGAACGTATTGGTACGCAGGAGTCGGGTATTATTGAAATTGAACGAAGGGGATATTTAACGAGTGGTGAGAAAAATTTTGTGCAACAAATTGTCCAACAAGATAGGGGTACATTAAAATTAATTGATTTAGCGCGTAAGGTATCGCGAGATAAGGGTTATGATTTACAGCGAGCATATGAATTAATTGTATCAGCGATTACTGGTACTGATAAGACGGAAGAAGCGGAGGTTATTGAAAGCGAATATTCGGAGAACATCCAGGAGGCAATCAAGGAGATCACGATTTCCAAATCGAGGGAGGACTTAGTAATGGCGGCATGTTTAATTACGAATCGGATTGATTCTGAATTTGACATAAATGACATTATGCAAATCCATCCTGATATTGTTAGCGAATTAGCGCAACTATATCGAGATGAGGAGATGAAATCAATTGAACGTTTACAAGAGTCAGGAGATGAGCAAAAGGAGGAGCCAAAGATTGAGCAAATCGAAAAAAAGCGCAGGGCTCCGAAGGGGATCTAATACCGTTTGATGATTATTACTGGTTACTGAAGAGAGAATTTCCTGGAGATAGGGAGTTCTCTATTGATAATTATTGGTTATTACCGTATGAGTACATTATAGGAGCGGTAATAGCAAGTAGTGAGTTAAGGATGCAAAGATTGCATGAATATGAAAGGCCGATATCGATGTTAGCGGCGCAACAAGCAGAGATGAATAGGGACAAGAAAAGACGTAGAAAGCCATATGACTTAACTGATTTTTATATTTATATAAACGAAAGTCAAAATGACTTACCTGATGGCGTTTATGGAGCATGTGCCGGTCGGTTAATTGCATTAAGCAAATATCCAAGTTGGGCGTTATTCTGTTATAATGATTTAAAGGTAAATGCGAAGGATTATACGGCACCTGAGGATAAGAATGTTGCGTTACTGTCAAGTGATGCTATTATTTTAGCGCCAAGGATACAGGATGATGTGTGCACTGGGATGTTAATTGCATTACGAAGTGCATCGAATCAAATTGTAGAGTTTACTGACCTGCAGGGTGATACCATCAGGTTACTGATGCCTGAATTAAAGGGACAAGCAGTTGCGGATGAAGATGTGGAGCTCAGAATTGTCTAGCAAACATTAAGCAACACTTAAATCTGTATCATTTGATACAGTTTTTGTTTTTATTAATGATTGATGATCATTGTTCAGCCATTGTTTGATGCGCCATTCAGCATTTGCATCATAAAAAGACTGTTCTCGATACCATTCAACCCAATCGCGAGATGCTTTTGAGTGATTGCATGATACACATGCTGGTGTTACGTTATTTGTACGATCTGTTCCGCCTTTTGACTTTGGCCTGATGTGATCAATCGTTAAGCTAAGGTCATCAATTGGAGGCTTACCGCAGTAAGCGCAACAATAATTCCATGCTTGTTTAACCGATTCTCGCCATTGCCTACGTGCTTCTTTGCGTGTCAAGGCGGACATATTGGATAAATAATCAGAAGAATGCTCGTACAAGGGGTAAATATCCCCAGCGGTCCATGGACCTAGCATGTGATTATTTATTTGTATGGTTTTGGATGTTATAGCCAGTCAATCGAACCAAGGGGAGCTTAAAGATAGCCATATCTTGGTGTTAGAATGTTGACATATGTTTCCCATTTGGAGCAGTTAGTTCAACCAGGGCGCGTATTCTCCATCGACATATTGGTCTGCTTTTTTCTGCTTGCGAGCTAATCGTTCTTCAAGCTTTTTCTTCCTGGTTCTTGTCAATTCAAGTCGTTCGCGCCATTCTTCAGTTTTTTCTTTACTTATAGTTTTGATTGAGGCGGTAGCGGGTGGCAAGCCGTGTCCATTATGATGAACAGTGACTTTTTCCCTGTCGAATTCCATCTTTTTCACGGTGACTACAAGACAGTTTGCCATTCAGGCAACCTAAGGTCGGATTGTTTCTAATATTTCAACAGTGCCGCAACAATTAGTCACATCACCTGAGGTCATTTATGACACCTTGACCGGTGATGCGACTTTTATGAATTACGTTGGCAGTTATATATTTGCTGATGGTGCAACCGTTCTCGACAGTATCAGTGTTCTCAGTCCTGGGCAAGATTTGCCTCAACTGAAGTCAATTACTGGTATGGAGGTAGTAATACATGATATTGGCCAAATTAACAGGATTGATTATATCAGTGATGCATCTTCAAGTTTAGTAACATGGCGAATTTATCTAATTGCATGGCCGCCGGCCAATGGCGCCACATTAACTGCAGCAATGCGAAGGATCATAGAACGCTTCAGTGGTGCTCGATCAATTGTTATTCCGATTGACCAGATTGATGTTGTTGGGCAGCAACTTGGCGCAGTAACACAAATATTAATAACGATACCGGAATCATCTATTGTGATTCCATAATTTAAGGCAATTATTAGTGTTCCATTTCCTAGACAAAACCAGTCATATTTCCAGTTAAAGTAAATATTTTTGGAATTCTAGGGTAACGGGGAAATACTGCCCCGGAATTGTCCCTTCGTCCCGGATGATCTCCGGCAGGACCCATTGGCCAACTATAGCGCGGCTTTTGGCTACGATGTCTATATCGTGCCCATCAGCCTGAACTCTGTTGATACTGGATTCACCGGCATTACTACTGGTATTGGTGCCAGTGGTGGTTTCATCAATCTTGGTACTTCGAATGCCAATGTGCTGTCGACCAGCAGCACTGTTGCTTACAGCAATGGTATTTTCACGGTTGAAGGTACGGCATTTGCGATGGACGGTACCGATGACATCGCTCGTCTGTATGGCCTGACCAATGCGGCCCTGGAGACTGATACGAACTCCGAGGACATTGTTACTTACGACTCGGAGACCAAGGGCTTCAACGTCAGTATTGCTACTTCCAAGACTTGGAGTGTGTCGCTTTCTGGAGTGGCTGACTTCAAGGATGCTGGTTATCAGATCCTGCGTCTGACTGAGCAGAATACGGTGGCTGATGGCCTGCGTGTGAAGTTCGTCCGTCGTGGCCCTACAGGCACCGATGAGACGGTGTATGGCTATGGCACCCTGAATGGCTACACGGAGAGCATTGAGGCCGGTTCTATCGTGTCCTGGGAGGCTACTGTCCAGGGTTATGGTCCGTATCGTATTGATATTGACGCCAACGCCTGATTGTTTGCGGCAGTTAATAGTGCCCCCGAAATGGGGGCTTTTTTATTGGCAATATATCAGATTACAAGTGACAGCATATCGGCACCATAAACATAGGATACGTCTGCTGACGAATGGCCGGAAAGGAATCGTTAAAGTTTGAAATTGACGTAGCGTTGGCTCCTGGTGCCAAGAGTGCATTCGTCAATCAGTTTAACACCCTGGGAGCGGAAGGTCAGCAAAATTTAATAAAACAATTCGAGAAATCGCAACTAAAACAAGAGATCATATTTGATCCCGTTTTTGAAGGCACTGACGTTAATAAAGTATTTAAAGGGTGGAGTGCTACTTTAAAGGAGGCGGGGTCTTTCGTTGATGTACTAAACAACAAGGCCGCTCAACTTGACAAGACGCAGGGAGGTAGTCTTACCAATTTACGCCAACTTGTCAACTACTACAAGCAGCAAAGAGATTATCTAAACCCCATCCAGGTTGGCATAGACGGAATCGCCAGTAAGTCAAGGAAAATCAACCCGGAGTGGGCGGCTGCAAACGAAAAAGTACAGCAATTTAGTCGTCAATTAGCAATTGCTGGGGCATCTAATTTCTGGGAAAAGATCAAGGCTGAGTTAAACCTGGGGCCGTTATTGGCAGCAGGTAAAGCAGTCAACGAACTTGTTAATACATTTCAAAGTTTATCAATTATTGCTGGCCAAGTATTGGCCCCGATCAATACTTTAATCGATACACTGGGTCGCGTCCAACAGGTTGGTTTGCTTTTTGAAAGTATCGGACAGGGCCCTGCTGATGTTGCAAAAGTATTTGCAGATTCAAGCAAAATAGCATTAACCTATGGTACCAGTCTGAATGCAGTCAGGGATGGTTTCTCTCAATTAACGCCAACAGTCTTAGCGGCCGGCGGTACTCTCGATGATGTTTCAAATATTCTAGATGCATTGTCTAGTCGTTTTGCTGTTTTCGGTCTCAGTGCCGAAAAATCAAAACGTGTAATGAATGGTATCATCCAAGCCTTTGGTAAGGGTAAGTTGATGGCTGAGGAATTAACTCAGCAAATCAGTGAGGCAGATCCTGCGTTCAGGACCGACTTGGCTGGTGCTTTAAATATAACCGTAGCCGAGTTGGGAGAGGTTGTCAAGGCTGGTCAAATCACCAGCGATGTATTGATCGAAATATTGCCAAAAATAAAGAAGACATCTTCTACATTTGGTGAGCTTGGTGACAGCGCATTACAGGCATCTATTGCGCTGCTGCAAGGCAAAGTTACAGTTGAACAGCTCAAAAATCAAATTGACACGTTAAATCAATTAAATCTTGAGAATCTGGCTGGCTTGTTTAAGCCATTACTGGCTTCATTCTTGGGTATACAAGCAGCACTGACTGATTTTACTACGGATTTACTAAAATTAGAGGCCACCAGATTTATAATTGACATATTTAATTCACTTGCTATTATTATTACCGCTACGATTGCAGTAATCACTAAGTTAATTACAGCAATTGGGCAGTTGTTGAATCCAATCTTTGGAATAGTGAATGCCATCGATTCGTTCGCACAAAGCTTAATTGGCATTAAGCCAATCGTTACAATAATAGCCGCTTTGCTTATTTCTGGTTTAGTGCAGTCGCTAGTGGCCACGGTTGGAAGTTTTAGCAAGGTAACAGCAGCCATTAACCTGTTTGGCGGCGTTTTAAGTGGCACCTTTAGTGGCGCTGCTGGCACGTTCAAGGCTGGAGCTGGAGCCATTAGGGCTGGCCTGGACGGGATCCGCACTGCTGCATCGAACGTTGGTCCTGCTATTTTGGGATTCGCCAACAATTTAGCTGGGATAAACACAAAACAATTGCAAGCAGATGCCGCTGCCAGGGCTTATCGTCAATCATTAAGTTATCTGCCGGGATCATTAGTGAATGCAGCAGTCGCTGGCCAGCAACTGGGGCAAGCTAGTGCTGGTCTGGCGGCTGGAACTACAGGGGCAGCAGCAGGCGCTCAAAAACTCGCAAATGGCTCTAATACAATGGCCAATGCTGCCAACGCAGCGGCAGCAGGTACCAACGCTTTTGCTAACGCCAGCGGCAGGCTGTATACTTCTACTGTAGTGCTGGCAGTGGCCGCCGTCGCGGCCGCTGCAGCATGGGTCGTTTATAATCGAAGAACGAAAGATGCCAAAGCAGAAAGCGAAACATTAGATGCTGCGCTTAAAAATATCAAGACTTCGCTGCTCGGTACTGAGACTGCTTATAGTAAATCGGCAGTTGCAGTTGACAACTACGCTGAAAAACTAAGTGCAGCTAAAGTAGTCGCAGATGATTTTTTTGCCAGCATTATCGCCGGATCAAAAACTGGACAAATTTTAGACGAAAGTAACGAAGATACAATTGTAGCCATATCTGAAGCTCTGCGAGTGGTAAATAAAGCATTAGCGGACACTGAACCTGTGGCAAAAAAAGCAGAGCAAGCTATAAAGGCATACAATTCTGAAACCGCGAGTTCAGAGCAAACTGCGCTTGTAGTTGCACAAGCAAAAGCAACGGTTCAATCATACGATGCGATTATTGCGTCCGCCAAGAAGCTAAGAGATGCTCTGGATAAAAAGGCAAAAACAAGCGGCAACGGTCTAACAGAGGAGGAGCGAAGAGAGCTTCTTCTTTTTAACGCTGTCATAGATAACACAATTAGGAAGCGCAAAGAACTCATAGAGTTAGCGAAATCAAAAAATATTCCCCTTGGTATTGACATAACTGGCGTAGATCTTGCCATTAATTCAACAGAAGAATTAAAAGCACAACTGAAATCTTTTAAGGAGATTGAAGCTAACGCCAAAATAGGTACTAAAGGCTATGAACAAGTACAGCAGGACATAAAAGGTATCGAGGGTATACTTAAAGCCCTTGAAACCAACTTTACTGAACTAAAAATCAAGGTTCGCTTCGAAGAAGACAAAGCCAGTCTTGAGGGTGCAATTAATTATGCTAGTGCATTATTAGACAACTATAAGGCACAACAAGGCTACAAGCAGGCTGGTTTTGACTTATCAAGGAGCGAAGCAGAGTATAGGGTAAAAACAGCAGAAACGGAACTGGCTGCGCTAAAAGACAGAAAGGCCAGCACCGGTGCAATCAAAGCAAAAGAAGATGAAATTGCACTTTTAAAGCAGGGCGTTATCGGGATAGAGAAGACAGCAATACAGGCTAGGATTACAGGCCTTGCGAGTGCACAAGCCCAAGAAAGGCAAATATTACTAGTCAAGCAACAGCAACAACAATTGGAAGCACAGGCTGCCGTAGCGCAAGCGCAGCGTATAGCAGCAGAATCTAGATTAGCTGTATTAAAGGCAGAACAAAATCTGCTTAGCGCAGCATCAAAGGGAGCAACGCTACAAGAATTAACAAGTCTTTATGAGATTGTTGAAAAAACGAAAGAACAGGTTGCTATTAGCGATAGACTAGTCGCAGTTGAAAAGAATCGCCAAGCCAACCTTAGCGCAGTCCAGGCACTTGAACAATCAACATTAGACTATAAACAAAAGACAGAAAAATCCACATTAGATGCGCAAGCCGCTCAATTGGGACTGAATACAGCAGTCAAAGATGGCGTAGCACCCGCGCAAAATATAGCAAATAGCTTCGACCAAATGGGAGCCAATGCAACCCAGTCCTCTGCTGAGATCAGAGGCAGCACTGCCGGAATTTCAGAATCGTATTCATCAGTAATAGGTGCAGTTGATATCTTGAATTCGAGTATAGATGATACTGGTGTTTCCGCCGCAGGAGCCGCCAGCCAAGTGAGTACTGCAACTAGTGCAATAACGGGAGCCCTAAATGGAGCAGGATCCTCTGCTACTGGGCTAGAAGGTAAGATTGATGATGTCGGTAATTCCATCCAAGCAACAGGGAGCAAGACAAGAGATTTAAATGCTAATTTATCCGCTGCACCAAAAGATGCTTATAATGAAATTACAAATCAGCTAGAGGCTGCTAACACAGCAGTTGGAGGCATTAGCGCCGATTTAGGCGCGGCAGGATCAGCGGCTGGTGGATTTAGCAGTAAAGTCAGTCCAATTGCGAGTAATCTATCTGATGCTTCGCAAGCTTCGGCTGGATTAAGTGGAAATATTTCAAAAATTCCAACCAGTACATTGAATAATATCGAGACTTCGTTCGCTGGTGCGGCAAAATCCGCAAGTTTGATCGCTAGCGCTGACGTTGCTGGCTCCGTATCTGGTGCTCAAGCTCCTGCTAATAGCTTTGCCAATAGCATGGATGAGGCTAACAATGCTGTTCAGGGTGTTTCGGATAAACTGAAATCGCTTAATGGTACTACGATTACAGTTAATGTTGATGTGCGCGGAGGATTGCCTGGCTACTGGACTGGTGGTCCAATTTCTGGCAATACTTTGGCCAGGGTTAACGAACTTGGCAAGGAGGCATTCCTGTCGGCCAGCGGTCGACTTTCGATGATTAATCGACCGGCTAACAGTACCTGGAGAGCCCCTAGTTCCGGTACGATTATACCTGCACATCTTACTTCACTGCTAAACATCCCCAGGGGCGGCGTCAGCCTGCCTTCAGGTGCCTCTTCCAGGTTCCACAAGGCCACCCGAGGTAGCAATGGCGGTCGTAGCCTGGAAAGGGCAATTACCAGCGCTCTGAGGGGCTCCAGCGGAGCTGCTAGCAACGGCTACGAGGCTCGTTCTCAGGCAGCTCAAGCCGCGCAACTTGGTCGATTAACGTCAGCTATAAACGAACTGACACGCAAAAACTGGAATGTGGATGTGAAAGTCAGGAATACTGGAAATGCAGCCTATCTGGATGCGCTTAACCAGAGATTGTAATGAGTGTAACAATTGGAAGTGTAACACTGAATACATTAACGGCGCAACCATTTGGTTACGACGAATCAGATACCAGTCGCGGTCAAACTGCTCGCAGGTTTGCAATTAGTGGTCTGGTCTCCCCTTCCGAATGGCTTGATTTATTAGACGAATACGATAATTGGCGTAATTCACGAATTGACGATGAAGATCCTGCAATTTCTGCCGTCATTGGCACAACTGTAAATTTTAGCGGAACAGGCCCTGGGTCTCAGTCTTGGTCATCTGTGCAGTGTTGGTTTACTGCAGCGCCAAGCGCTGAACAACGTGGAGCCTGGTTGGCTGTTAACGTAGAGTTAGTTTCTGCAGTCGAAGCTTTACAGGTTTTACTTAAGCAACAAGAGGCAGAGACAGGCGGTGGAGGAGGTGGATCCACCTTAACGCCAGATTTTGGTACATTTGTGATCGGAGGCACGACATTAACATTAACAAAACCCCCAGATTCATATGGGGCTGGTCCAGCCTTGGACTTGACAATAGGTGGAACTCATTACGTTTCAGGTACATTGACTGTTGTCATAAATAAAGATATAGAAGGTACCACAAATCTTACTGGGTGGAATAACATAAAATCATGGTACGAAGCCACGATAACTACGACTCCATCCAGTGGTAGTTACTTTCCGGTCAGCGTTCCCAGTGCAACTGCTGAACGTGTATTGATTGACGGAACACCAACTGATATATATACCGTTTCGGTTGTACTGGTGCAGGTAATTTAAGATGGTACTTGATATTCGCGCACAAATCAATTGCAGCCTTGGTGATTTAATTGATGCCAGCATAAGCGATGACTATATTCAACAGAATGGATTGATAACAACTCAAGGGAGTTGCACGATAGAAGGCACGATTACACCGTCAATTGGAGAAATTGTAACATTTAGTTATACAAAAAACGGTCAGACTTATGATATTCCGCGTACATTACGCGTACTCAGCAGTTTCACCGATCCGTATCGCAATACTAGTAAAATTCAACTAGGCTGTAAATTTACATACCTTAATGACCTAAAAGAACCAGTTCGATGGGATGCCTTTTCCGACCCGCAAAATAGCAATTACACTAGTTCTGATACGGAGATTGTAGTTATACCTATTTGGGCAAAATCAATAGCTCAGAGGTGCCTAGATGGGCTTGGTATAACCCTGGCAGCAGGAAGCAATCTTAGTGTTTTGACAAATAGTTTTAGTATTAAGACATTTGACTACAGTTCTGGTTATGTGAATATATTAAACAATCTACTGGTATCCGAGTCATATTGCGGATATTTAAACACTGACGAAAACTTAGTATTGTTTCCGATTCAGGTAGGTGGCGGAAGCGGTCCTTACATTGACGAAGATAAGATGGTCGATGCTAGACCTGTAAATGTTGGAGATATACCGGCTGACGCTGTTTTCGTTTCCTATAGTACATTGGTATTAAAAAATGCAGGAGAAGAGCCAGATCCGCCGGATCCAGATGATCCCCCGCCGGACCCAGATGATCCACCGGCTCCAAACCAAATAACACCACCGCCACCAAATCCTGATATTGACCCGGATACCGGCTTGCCTATTGATCCGCCAGTTCCAGGTGATCCGGATTATCCGGATTATGCGGCTGCAAAAGACGAATATCAGAAATGGTTGGAGTATTTTTTACGTTTCAGGGAGGAAGAAGGCGGCCCTTCTTTCGCTGTACTTACTTACAAGGAGGATACAGTGAGTCCGACTGGTGAAACTACAACAGCAAAACTTACTGCGACCGTAGTCCATAATCCTGTAACAATTACGCGCTCTACTTACGAAGCAGTTGCAGTTCTGAATACTGAAGACGAATCGATTTCCCTTGAGGAAGAGAGGCTTGTGGCCGAAAGCACTGTGTCATCAAATATTTGTGGTATTATCGGTGCGGGTTATTACCAAGGTGTACTTGATGCTGCGTATGAGGCTAACCCCGAATTCACCTCTCTGTACATCAGAGACTTCAATCTACTTGGCCAGTCTAATGTTTACATATTTAAGGAAATATTTTACTATGGCTGGGGTACCAGGACTATAGAATCTAAATACATAAGTGCGCTGCAAGTTGCCGCTGAAATGAACATGAAATGGGCATTCGTATTTGCGGGACCTGATGGCGAACTATACCTTTCATATGTGGGATTTTCCGGGTATTTGTTGTCAGAGCAGACAATAACTGATGAACAGAAAATTGAGGATTTCGCGTCAAATGTTACTTATTACTACAGATTATGGCATCAAACTCTAGCCGGCCAGATAGCGACCGCCACCGCATCAGATGATGACAAAATAGAGAATACCCAGGCTGCTCGCAGTTATTTTGATGCTATCGCCAGACAAGGGCTAGTCTTTGATTATTCGACAAGTAGCCTTTCGTTTAGCAAAGGCAATCCCACCAGGCCTGCTAAAGAAAAACTAGTTCTAGAGCAATATGTAGATAAATCAGCAAATAAGATAATTACAAAGTCTGTCACGGATACTTCCAGTATTTTTCCTGAAGGCATTATTCCAGGGACGACACCTACGCCTACACCTACGCCTACACCTACGCCTACGCCTACGCCTACGCCTACGCCTACTGGTGGTGATCAGCAAAGTGGCTCCGCAGATATAAAGAAAAACGACCAGAGAACTGAAAGCCAATCTAGGCTGGAATTTGTTGATGGCAACATTCAGGCAACCAGAAGGATAGAGTATCGGTTGCCTTATGCTCCAGACGATAGGTTTTTAAAGACTACCGACGACAAATACTTTGCCATCCGGTCTGACGCGCCTCAAAAAGCGAATAAATACGGCAAAATTCAAAATGCATTGGTTTTCGGTAACAGAGCTGGGATGAATGTAACAACAGTGCCGGAACTTTTGCCAAATCAGCCGTTTGCACCTATCGTGATTGAAGCAGGCGGCTTTGCTGCTATGTTCAGGACAAATGGTACTAGTTGGGCTCTCGATTCAACTGGCATCTTAGTAAGCACTGATGGATTGTTTTGTGGGGGAGTTGGGACTGTTTACCCAACTCCTTAATCCAGCACCTTTATTCTAGTTCTTAAGGGCTCAAGGCATGGCACCACCTAGCGAAACTCCTGTACCCTGGTTCCCTGTAGTTCAAGGTATAGTGTCACTCGGTGAAATTCCCGAGGTTGTCGACGGGCAAATTACGGTCGAGCATCTTGTCCCAGTTTGGAATCAAGTAACAACGACTTCATCTAAAACTAGGACAATAATTGAGGTAAAGGTTTATCGTTATTCGCTTAACCTGTTAACAGAAATAGCCCCCATACCATCTCACACTGAACTGGTTGTCCAAAGTATTAATACAATTAATCCGGACATTGTTTTAGTGCAGGTCGCTATTGCTGATCCGACGATAGAATCTGGGTCGCTTGCTATAGATGTTCCCGTTACAGAGGTAACCATTAATACTTCGACAGTTATTCATGCCGGCGATGTGAGCGTCGTTTATGTAGATTCAATAATGAATATTGATATTCAAATACCAACCATAAGCGTAACCGCAAACTTAGCACCTGTTGTCTGGCATCTTGACGGAGTAAATAATTCAACCTCTACTTCTTCTAGCGGCGCCTACGCCGTCTCCGCTACATTTTACGGAACGGCTGCTTTGTCTACAACAAGATCGAAGTATGGCGCATCTTCTGTGTATTTTTCACAGGAACAAATTGCTTTTTTTGAAGTTCCGGATCCCAGTATTTCTCGCTTAGTATTTGTTCCTGATATTCAATTAGGCAGTGAGGATTGGTGTATTGAATTCTGGTGGTTTGCAGCAAGCCCCGACTCTACGGCTTACACCACTATCTATACTATAAAGAATGATGCAATTTATGGAGAACTTGCTAGCTTAGATGTCGATTTTACTGACAACAGAATATCACAATGGTGGACCGGAGGTATTGGATTTAATCTTGATGAGTCACTAAATCCATTAATATTCACAAGAAATCAATGGAATCACGTAGCATGGTACAGAATCGGCAACTCCTACTACCTGGCATTGAATGGTGTAGTTGAAAGTGACAATGTTCGCGGCCCAGTGAATCCATCTGATCCGATACTTAATATTGAAGATATTTTACATACAGTTGGTGAATTTGATGGTCTTGGTTATTATACTATGCCTGATGATTATGTTGATGAAATAAGGATTTCCTATGGAACGTCTCCATACACTGCGTCCAACTTCATCCCACCTTCCTCTCAATTCTAGTTAAACTTGGAATTATAGATAAGTCTCCTTTTAACAATGGCTGTTGTTTCTGTTTATAACCATACGGCCCTTCGCTTTATCAATGGGTCGAATAGCCCCACTGATACTTATAAATTAATGCTGTGCACTAGCAGTACCTTTGATGCTACGAATACGACACTTGCTGGTATAACAAAAACCGAAGTGGCAACGGGGAACGGCTATGTCGCGACCGGCAAAGCTTTGACAAATACTGCAGTCGCTACTGTTACTACAAATGATGCAAAATTTAGTGCAGATAATGTAGAGTGGCTTGTTAATACGGCATCAATATCAGCCAACAGCGCGATTCTGTACAATGATACGGATGCTGATGATCCCCCTGTTTTTCATATTGACTTTGGTGGGACCAGAACCGTATTACCGGGAAATACGTTTGGTATTATCTGGAGTGCTGATGGCGTTTATAAGTTTAATATTACCTAATTATTGGAACCATATCAGGGAGCGAATAGCCTTACCTCAATCACCTTTGTGTCATGGCGCAATCGACTATCATTAGCACAAAGGAACTTCAGCGGCAGGCCGAGTTATGCTTTGAGGGCGAGACATTAAAGGTAATGCTGGCGAGTGTGGGTGCTACTGGTTACACAGAAGAAAGTACAGTAGCTAACTGGCAGTCTGTTGAAGTGACTGGGCTGGGATACACTCGCTTTAGTACTGTTATTGGAACTGGTTCGTATAGCAATTCTCTTGCTGCATATACCTTACCTTCTATTGACGCAGTATTTACTGCCGGTGGTACAGGGTGGGGATACGATCGGATCATTATTTATATCGATGGTGCGACTTATCCTCATAGTATAATTGCAGAAAATCCTACAGTTTTCCTGCAGTCTGGTCAAACGCAGACTTATCGGTTGGCCCTTCGCCAGGATGACTGATGGGCTTAAAATTAAACCTAATTATAGATTACGGAAATCTTGTTCAAACCATAAGAAACATTGTTGAAGCAAACCGCAAGAAATTACTTGAGCAGGATAGGAAACGACAGATCAAAGAGGATATAAAGAGCAAAGAGCAGGAGCAGGCAAACTTTGGTGGCCCGCAGCCGCGAAATTCAGCATCTCCCGGTTTTCCGGAGAGCGAGAAAACTCCAAGAACAACATATGAGCCTTGGGATACAACATCTGAAACTAAGAATTACCGCGAAACTTTAGCAGAAGCGAAAGAAAATGAACGCCGCAAATCAAAAGAAAAGGACGAAAAGTACAGAGCAAATAAACCTGGAAGCTTTCCTGATAAAAGTAAGCCAAAATTAGGACACTTTTGGGCTTTCAAAGATTATAAATTCCAAGAATCTGGTCCCAAAGTTCTGGGTGAAAGTAGTGGTGGCCTTGGGGAGAGTGGCTACGCAATACTTCTGCCAGAGATTAGCGGTGGAAATACAACAATACAAAAGACTAATCTTGTCACAGGAACTGGTGGCAAATGGGATGAATTTGGAGGCGATTCTTTTAGCGCTGAATTCGTAACTACTACCGACTTTGAGTCAGTATTCGACGAAATCACTCTATACATAACTGATTTTGATACATGCGAAATAGTGTGTCCGAAGGAACGTTGGCAGACCGGCTATGTAACGACATCCTCTCTGTTAAATGTTCAGGAGGCTGTAGAGCATTTAGCCATTCCCGTTGGAGATGGCAAGTTTATACTAATTACAGCCGAAAAATATGTATATTGGCAATTTAATACTATCTGGACAGGTGGGAAGAAGATGTATGCTGGAGACGGCAGTTGCGAAAGTTTTGGACAGGGTAGTTGTCCTGGAGGCTGGAACCCAATCTCCTTTCCGGGCAACCCGAACTTATGTCCATCAGAAATCTTACATATTGTAACGTTCGTTGGCGGCTGGGCTGATACGAACTGCGAGACGATATACAGGTATTGGGGACCGTATGAAGCAACATATGGCTTCGTCTCTAGAAGTTATGTAACTGACACTCGTAGAATATTCTCCGCTTATATTTGCAGCGATAGTAACAGAAGGGAGATCGATATACCTGAAAAATTGCAAGATTTCCTTGATATTCAATTTGATGAAGCCGTTGCCGATTATCCGCCTCCTTATGAAATTGGCTTCAACTATACTTACGAGCACAGTGAAAAAATTTACAGGGACATTGGCAGCCACGACCTAAATAGCGGTTATGTCCCACCTGCAAACGGCAACCCCGGATACCAAATTGACATCTCAAAAGGCTTGTGGACTGATAATTTTCTTGAAGGGTACACACCAGAGGTATTTAAGTGGATAAACAATAAAATTAACTTTGTAGATGGAGGTAAAATCAAAGAATTTACAAATAAAAAGCAGATCATACTGGATGCTTCGAGGCCAGATACTGCTTATGGACACATTTTAAAATATATCGATGATGAAACCGGCGATGTTGATTACCCATATGCCAGTTACCTATATAATAATTTTACAAATTTTCTGTATGCCACAATTCCTGCAGATAAAACGCCTTCCTGGGACATGTGGAGAGAAGGCTATGCAGGTGAGAAACCCAAAAGCGAACTCACTGCGACCCTCAGATTGAGGGCCAATCGTGACAAGGCTGAAGGTGATTACAATGACTACGATTCAGAATTAAAATATTACGGCAAAGAAGATATACTTGGAGTGGTTTGGGACTGGGATGACCCAAAATACTGTAAAGAAATGTGCATTGCGCTAGGCTTTAGTGGTGGCGATTTGACTATATAAATATATGCTTCGGCACCATAGTATCAGAGCTTTAGAATACAAAAGTGCAAGACGAAGAGAAGCCTGATCTATTAACAAAAATGCAGATGGCAGTTAGTGTGAATCGCCATTCAATGTTACGTAAAAGCGCTGACAAAAAGCTAGTTAACGATGCGATATACGGCAAGTGAATTTGGCATACTAACGCGCCCTTAGGCGTGATGCCTGCAGACATGTCCGACGAAAATCAATCCGCACTTGAGATGGGTGCGACCAGCTCTGGAGAACGCAATATTCCAGATCCAGGTGATAACCGCAGTTATTCTGAAGAAGAAGTCCAAAACTTGCTGAAAGCTCTGAAATCGGAGCGCGAAGCTCGTAAAGTATACGAGAAAGAGGTAAAAGAAAAAGCAGCAATGCTTGAAAAATTTGCCGATATTCAGCCTGAAGAATATCGTAAATTACAAGAAGAAGTTGCCACTTCCGCAAGGGAGAAGGCCGCAGTAGAGGAACGGACTGCATTGCTGGAGGAGAAGTATGGCTCCCAGGCTGCAGAAGCAGCTAAGGCGCGAGATTCTGCTAATCGCGAACTGCAAGAATTCCGCAAGCGTTATGCGCTTGAAAAGGTATTCTTTGCTGCAGGCGGTCGGACTGATTCCGCTGATGGCGTATCTTTCTTTGATATGCTAGCAAATCAAATTGGTGCTCAATTCCGACTTGAAGTTGATGGCAGTATTACTGTAGTCGACAATGCTGGTGATCCTGTGTTGGATAAAGAATCTGGCCGCCGATTGAACCCTGAAGATTACTTAGGTCAGTTCAAGACGCACCCGATTTATGGTACCTTCTTCAAAGGTAACAAAGGTTCTGGTGCTGGTATTGGCTATGGCGGCACCGATACTGTTGGCATGACTGGTGAAGATTTGCACGCTCTCAGTCGTGATGAATTGTTCCAGCGTGCATTTGGCTGACAATAATTAAGCCATTATATACGAAAGCCGGCCCATTGGGTCGGTTTTTATTGCATTTTTGGAATCATAAGTTTGAGTACCCAGCCCTGAATTGGTTGAGATGACCGATCGGGGAGGGTCTAGCGCCAATGGATGAGACATCCAATCAGGCGATTTACCTTTCCTGTTCATTGTTCATCTATCCCTTTTAGGAATCATGGCCTTAACTCTTGCTGAAGCTAAGAAGCATTCTAGCAACCCCCAGGAGCTTGCAATCGTTACCGAGCTTGCTGCTGGTCCCCTGCTGCAAAACCTGCCGTTCCGTGAAGTCCAAGGCAACGGTCTGTTCTGGAAGCGTGAGGAGTCCCTTGGTGATGTGGGCTTCCGTACGTTCAACGCTGGCTACACCGAAAGCTATGCCACCGTCAAGCAGCACAGCGAAGCGCTGAAACTGTTCGGTGGTGACATCAAGGTTGACCGCGCTATCGTCGACCTGGAGGGCCCCGAGGCCCGCGCTTACCAGATCCAGTCCAAGACCCGCGCAATGCGCCTGGCTTTTGAAGGCCTGTTCATCAACGGTGACTCCAATACCACCGGCGCTGAATTCGATGGTCTGGCTGTGCGCCTGCCTGATGGTTCCAGCCAGTATATCGCGAACGCTGGTGCTCCTGCTGCCCTGGATACCGGCGCCCTGGACGAAGCTATTGATGCTGTGGACGCCCAAGGCGGCCAGAAGTATCTGGTTATGTCCAAGTCGGCCCGTCGTCATCTGAGCAAGGTGGCTCGCGCCAATGGTCAAATCGACATCGAGCGCAACGATTTCGGTTACCAGCAACTGTTCTACGGTGGCATTCCGGTGCTTGAGCTGGACCGCGACCATCAGAACGTGGCCATCCTGGATAGCGATCCTACTGATCAATCGATCTATGTGGTTGCTTTCGGCAATGACCTGCTGACCGGTCTGCAGAACGGTGGCCCTCAGGTGCGTGACCTGGGTGAAGCAACCGATTCGCCGGTCCTGGTGACCCGCGTTGAATGGTACTGCGGGGTGGCTTTGATAAATGGCCGAGCTGCTGCACGTCTCGCCAACGTCAACGCAACTGCTGCTATCGCCTGATAAACCCAGTCTGGGACAGCGATCTAACGAGCCCTTCGGGGCTCTTTTTTTTGACTAGTGGCAATGATGAATAAATATTGGTATCATGTGGATGCGTCACTGCCATCAGCCAGATGAGACCCCTTCCCGCATTGCCTCACATTAGTGTATTAAATGAATATCTTGAGATTGATCCAGCCATACCCGCTGGATTAAGGTGGAAGACGAGGGCTTCAAAAAATACACGCATCGGATCACCAGCGGGCAGAAAGCATTCCAATGGCTACTGGGAAGTTAGGCTCCAGGGTGTGCTGTACAAAAGCTCAAGGATAATATATAAAATTTATAACAATGGAGAAGATCCTGGCCTGTTCGAGATAGATCACATTGACAGGAACAAGGACAATAATGCTGGATGGAATCTTGTGCTTGCAACAAGAGCAGAACAGGCTCGAAATAAGACGGTTACGTCCAAGGCTGGTTTCAGGCATGTGGCTTTTGATGCTCGCACTCGCAGGTCTTCTGCTCCATGGATGAGTACAGTCTCATTTAGGGTTGATGGCGTCAGGAAAGCCAAATTCCTAGGCTATTTCTTAAATCCATACGAAGCGGCAATTGCAGCTATCGTTTATAAACGTGAAAATGGTATCAGGTATGAATATGCTCCTGGAGGAGCGGTCTAGAACTTGGCAAACTAGGAATCATCACGTATTTCCGTCTACGGAAAACTAATGGGATTGAAGTGCCTCAGTGATTTTATCGTCTTCTGATATCTTCAGGATTTTATCCAGCGATCCGGTAATACGGGTATCTGCGCGTGTAAAGATTGTAGATACCAGGCCACCGATTGAGACTGCCGATAGCACTGTAATCTATATTGCAAAATATCCGATCGTTTCTGATTTCCAGGCAGTATGGACTGTTTGGATTGCTGATAATTCTAACGAACCGCTTGATTTAATACTAGCACAACTCAAGCGTTTACTGCCTGGTTTTCAAATAACAGATAACGGTATTATTGTAAAAGCAACTGTTACAGAATTAAAATCAGCAAATACCGAGACAGCTCCTGTTATACCGGCTAAACAAGACCAGGGCCTGCTCAGCTCTTTACAAGCAAAATTTGATGAGCTAAAGCAGTCAATAGAAGACCGAATGCTGCTGGTTGGCCCCGGCAGGGCTGGCAAAGAAGGTATTCCTGGTCGCGATGGTGCAAATGGCAGCGATGGCAAAGACGGGAGAGACGGGAAGGATCTAATAGCCACTGACGCTGAGCTAGATGACCTGAAAGATGTATTCACGACTGATGCGCAACGCGGTCAATTTTTAATGTTTGATGGCGCCTCATGGGTTGCCAGGTTTGTACCGCAAATCATCAGAGCTAGTGGTGGCGGTGGTGGCGGTGGAACAGGTGGCGGTATCGAAGAAGCGCCACTTGATGGTAACTATTATGTCAGACAAAATGGTCAATGGGTCAACCTAGTTGATGCATTGGCTGATCTTGGCAATATCGATGCTGGCGACTTCACGACTGGTGTTGCTGATACAAATAATTCCAGTCAATTTGATGGTGGGGACTTCAGTCCATAACAGGAAAACTAATCTGATTCACAAAAAATATGACCACACCTTCGCCCAGGAATCCAATCAGAATTGCCCGTGGTCTGTATGCAGATCTACTGGCTTCTGTAGCTGATCTGGGTGAAGGCGAGATTTGTTTTGCACAAGATCAGGATACGTTATATGTAAAAGAGAATGGTGTACTGACGCTGGTTTCTGGTGGCGTCAGCTCTACGCTGGTCAGGGAGATTGCTGGCATTGATCAAACTGGCGAACCGATGGGTCACGCCAATCGTTCGGACAGTGGTATTTCTTTTGATAGCGGTTCACGTATATTTACGATTGAACCTGTTACTGCATCGTTTGATGTATGGTGCCGTGGGATCAAGTATACATACGTCAGTGCGCAATCGATAACGATTCCCGATACGACCGGCCTGTATTATGTATATTTTGACGAAGACGGTGATCTGCAGTACCAGACATCGTTCTTTGATCTGGAATATCAGGCACCCACTGCTTATATTTACTGGAATGCGGATACAAATCAAGCAGTGTATTTTGGCGATGAGCGTCATGGCATTGTGCTTGATTGGCAGACGCATGAATACCTGCACAGGACACGTGGTGCTGCGTTTGCAAGAGGTCTGGAGCTAGTCGCCTATACAGTACTTGGCGGCGGTGCCGTAAATACAGATGCGCAAGTCAGCCTAGAAAACGGTGTATTCTTTGACGAAGATATCCAAGTAGATATTATTCACTCTGCCGACCCCGTCGCCAATACGTGGCAGCAGGACTTGCAGGGACCTGGACTGATTCCTGTTTTATGGAGAAATGCTACTTCGTGGACACTTGATGCCGCTTCAGAATATCCCCTGAAAGCCGGCACTCTCAGGCCGCAATATAACCTAGAAGGAATTGGCGGATCATGGAGCACGGTCGATGCCGATAGTGGTAAGTATATTTGCGTATTTCTTATTGCAACAAACAATTTAAATCATCCAGTTGTCTCTATTCTTGGCCAGACGCAACATAATAATATAGCCAGTGCGCAAACCGAGACTTGGTCTACGCTTGATTTAACTGGATTCCCTTCGCTTGAATTCAGACCGCTGTACCAACTGATTTATCAGTGTGGTGCATATGGTAACGCAATATCTGCACGGCTCAGGGGTGTATCTGATCTCAGGTATACGCAAGCAGGCATCTCGATTACCGGCCAGGTGGGCGCCACTGGCCCCGTGGGGGCCACTGGTGCTATTGGCGCTACTGGTGCCACTGGTATTGGCGAAACGGGCCCTACGGGCGTCGAGGGCCCCACTGGCGTTACTGGGCCGGTTGGTCCGACTGGCCCTATTGGCATTACGGGTCCAACGGGCGTTGAGGGGCCTACGGGTGCCAGCGGTCCGACTGGTCCGACTGGACCGATTGGCATTACGGGCGCGACGGGCGTGGTTGGTCCTAGCGGACCTACGGGACCTACGGGACCAATTGGCATTACAGGTGCCACAGGTGTAGTTGGCCCAAGTGGACCCACTGGCCCGACCGGCCCAACTGGTCCGATTGGTATAACTGGGGCTACTGGCGTTGTTGGTGTTAGTGGCGCTACTGGTATCGAAGGACCGTCTGGACCGACTGGTCCGACTGGACCCATTGGGCCTACTGGTCCGATTGGTATAACTGGGGCCACCGGCGTTGACGGTCCAACTGGCCCAAGTGGACCGACTGGCCCGATTGGTTCAACCGGACCCACTGGTGTTGCTGGTATCAGTGCAAGCGGCCGTATTTGGTACTTTGCGCAGACTGCTTCTGATATTAGTGGCTACGAAACATTGCAACCCGATTCTCCTGATTCGGCTCCTCAGGATGACATGACAGCAGTCACCACCAGTTCCAGCGGCGAGGTTCTGATAAATGAATTCGTCACCGCTGTCGGCGACCCTGATCTCGAAGAACTGCCAACTGGTGAATATGAAATTCGTTTCTGGAGTTATGTGTCCAGTAATGATGGCGACACGCGGCTAGTGTTCCGTGTTTATAAGCGTGCAACGAGCGGTACTGAAACGCAACTATTCTATTTGGATTCGCCGGAAATTAACGCAACTGCAGCAAGTTATTACAATCAACTCCTGGTTAATACTCAACCAAATGTAATTGATCCGACTGATCGTATTGTAACAAAAGTATACGCAAAGACCACCAGTAGTAACAATATTACCGCGCACTTTGTGCATTCTGGTACGACGCCCAGCTCCTGGAGAACTGCTATTACGTTGGGCTATGTTGGCCCCCAGGGTGCCACCGGTCCAACTGGTGTTCAGGGTCCAACTGGTCCGATTGGTATTACTGGAGCTACCGGCCCGGATGGTTCAACTGGTCCCACCGGTGCAGATGGTCCCACTGGCCCCAGCGGGGTCATTGGGGTTTCTGGCGCCACTGGCGTTGTCGGAGTAACCGGCGCTACTGGCGTCGTAGGTGTTACTGGTGCGACTGGCGTTGTCGGTGAAACCGGTGCAACTGGCGTCGTTGGTATTACTGGCGCCACGGGCGTTGGTGGCGTTACAGGTGCAACTGGTCCGATTGGCATTACAGGCCCCAGCGGTGTCATAGCAGATGGCGACAAAGGAGATATAACTATTTCTGGTAATGGTACACTGTTAAAAGTTAACCCGGTCGTCTACGGCCGAGTCCTCGCTGCCCAGTACGGCGCAGCAATGCCCTGACGTTCGCTTTTACCTCTCATGGCCGCCAACACTTCCCCCATCTGGACGCTGACCCCCAACGTCTCGGGCGTTGACATTGCAACAACAGCCGCAAACGTCAATACCACTGCTCCTGGCACCATCGGAACCAACTGCTTCCTAGCGTTCACCTCCGGCGCCGACGGCTCCTACCTACAAAAGGTTCGCTTCTCCTTTGTCTCAACCACCAGTGTAATCTCCAGCGTTGCCACAACGCTTCAGGTTTACGTATCTACCATCAACACTGGCGCAACATCTGCGGCCAACACCGATCTAATCGTGAACGTACAGGCCGCATCGCAAGCAATTCCAAACACATCAACAGCACCTTATGTAATCGAGATTCCCCTTAACTACGCAATCCCAGCCGCCAGGTATATTCTAGTCACACAATCTGTTGCTCAAACCACCAATTCTAACTGGCAAGCAATGGTGATCGGAGGTAACTACTAATGCTTAATCTATTCAACATCCCAAAACCGCAAAACGGTTTTGTTAGCGTATTTCCTGGTTTTGCAAACCCCAACCTTCAGTTTATTGCCTGGGAAAAGCCCGCTGGCATAGGCACGATCCGCATCATTTGTATTGGTGGAGGTGGAGGTGGCGGTGGCGGTTTTCCAGCGGCTACAGGAAACCGTGGCGGCGGTGGCGGTGGCGGTTGTGGTGGATTTACAACAGTAGAAATCCCTGCGGCTTTTTTGCCTGATGTCCTGTACGTTATGGCGGGTATTGGTGGCAACGGCGGCGCTTCTTCTACTACGGTTGGGACAGTAGGAACCAATGGCGTTGTGTCTACGGTTGCAACCTCACCAATGAATGGGGCAATTGTCTGCAGTGCTAATCCAGGGACTGGTGCTACACCAGCGGCCACAGCAACAACTGTTGGAGGTGCAGGAAGTTCCGCCTCTGTGACCAGTCTCTTTACCTGTAGGCTTGCTGGATTGGGAACTATCTTTACTTACGGTGGGCAAAATGGCGGCGCAGGCGGCGCAGTTGCTGGTGGAGCTGGTGGCACAATCGCTTACCCCACAACTGGATTGTGGTTGTCCGCTGGCGCAGGCGGCGGCGGCGGCGCAGGCGGCGCAGGTGGTAATATCACAAACCCCGGTTTTAACCTTTTTACAACTTTGTCAGGAGGAGCCGGCGGCGCAACTCCGGGCAACGGCTCTCCAGGAGTTGAATTGCAAACTCCGCTGATCGCCAGCGGCGGATCAGGCGGCGGTGCCAACAGCGGCAACGGTCGCGGCGGCGATGGTGGCAACGGCGGCTTCGGCTCTGGTGGCGGAGGTGGCGGTGCAGGTGGCACCACAGGCGGTGGTGGTGCCGGCGGTAACGGCGGCCCCGGCCTGGTGCTGATCTACTCCTGGTAGCACAGATCTAATGTACTCATGATCATATTCATGCCCATCAACAGGCATGTCTGATGACCGCTATACTGCAAATAGACTCAAGCCCATACATGCGCCTGCATCTGGTCGGCATATTCCATACGCAGCACAAGGCGTCGTTTAGCCACTGCGCATTCACCGGGAAGGCATTACGCTTTCCAAAGATGATGCAGAAGTATGGATATCATATTATTGAATACAGCAACGAAGGATCCGAAAGCACGGCAGATGAGAAGGTCGTAATTCTGGATAATGCCCAATTCGAGAATCTGTATGGATCTCGCAAGAAGTCCGATTTCTTTGGTGATAATGCAACAATCGGCAGCGATGGTCACAGGCTGTTTGAAGAGAAGCTAGTGGTTGAGATGCAGAAACGCATCCAGCCCGGTGACATCGTGTGCCATCCTTTTGGTCACGCTCACCAAATCCTGATGTCCGTATTCAGTAATAATCGCCATGTCGAGACGGGCATTGGTTATCCGACATTGATGCCTGACAGTTTCAGGATATTTGAAAGCTATGCCTGGATGCACTACCACCAGGGTAAAGAAGGCCGGAATGGACGTAACTATGAATGGGTAGTACCAAATTATTATGACCTGGATGATTGGAAGCCGAAATACAAGCATGGCGAGTATCTGGCGTTCCTGGGACGGATTACTTCACTGAAGGGTATTGACACCATCAGGGCAATTGCCGACTACAGTGAATACCCAATCGTCCTGCACGGCCAAGGTGATCCATCGCAATGGCAGCATCCGATGATCGAGTATCGGGGGCCAATCAGCGGACGCAAGCGAAGCGAGTTCCTGGGTGGTGCCAGGGCGCTACTTGCTCCTACGGTGTTCACTGAACCGTTCTGTGGAATGGCAGTGGAGGCAATGCTGTGTGGTACGCCGGTGATTTCTGTCAACTACGGGGCCATGACCGAAACCGTGCAACCTGGCATGGGCTTCCGTTGTCATACACTACAGGATTGGCTTGATGCTATTGATGATGTTGGAACGCTTAATCGAACATTTATTGCAAAAACAGCCCGCGCTAAGTATAGCCTAGAGGCTTGCGGTGCTAAATATGACAAGATATTCAAACAACTGAGTGACCTGGATAAGCGGGGCTGGTACGAAGTTGATCGAATTAACTTCTATCAGATCGAGGCTGAAGAAGGTCCATTTGCTAAGCGATTGGCGGAATGGATCGATTCGATGTACGAACCAATGGAAGTCCTGGATGTTGGCTGCGGTCCTGGTATCTATGTTGACGCATTGGTGGAACAAGGTATTGCCGCTGTTGGTATTGACATTGATCCCAGGATTAAAAACAAAGATTATATCGTTCAAGAGTCATTATTTGATACCAAACGCAGTTCCGAGCTGGTGCTTTGTCTGGAGGTGGCGGAACACATTGATCCGAAGTTATCTGATGATATCGTATCCAGTATTGTCGGTACCATTAGACCTGGTGGAACTTTGATCTGGTCAGCGGCACATCCAGGACAAGGTGGCATTGGTCATATCAATTGTCAGCCAAAAGAATACTGGGAAGACCTGTTCTTGTCCAGTGGGCTTGTTCGAAATCTGACGGAAGAAGAAGTAATGGTCAATCACATTAAATCCGGTTACCACATGGGATGGTTTATTCAAAATGGTATGATCTTCACAAAGCCAAAGTAGCCAATTGGCAAACTAGGTCTAACTGATGGCGCCTTTTGGGTAACGCGCTACCTTGGACTTTGGTATAAGCGATCCAGATGCCCGATCCAGCTCCGATTGTTAACAGCACAGTGCTAGAAGTAGTACTGAATGTTACATCGGCAGGAAATGTTAATGTAAGTACTGTCGTACAACAGGCGGCATCAAGTGTCGTAACCGCTGGCGATATAGATATCATTGAATTACAACCCGAATCAGTAACAGAAACTTTGGCAGTTGATGGGGCTAATCCACAGGGTAGTCCTGCGACATTGGTAACAATGTCTGTACAATCCAATGTACTGACGCTGGTGCCTACACAGTTGGTGTAAGACTTTTGACAGCACTGTGATAACTGCAGTCATCAGCAATCACGTTCATTTGAGCATATACGATAATAGTCAATTGGCAAACTAGATCTAGCTGATTACATCCGTTGGATCCAGCACAATTATCTATTACAATCCACCAACGTGCAACGTTCCGCCAGCAATTTACGCTGCCGTTTGATTGTACTGGACATACTGTAATTGCTCAAGTCTGGAAAGAAAAGCGTCGCAGTTTGCTTTTTCAATTTACCGTTGAATGGGTAGATCAATCTGAAGGTAGCTTTTATTTAGTTGCTGACTACGAAGACACCACAAAGATGACGAAAGATGGTGTGTGGGACCTGATGGTTGTGTATCCAAATACTGAAAGATTTTATTGGGTAGAAGGCGCTGCTGTTATTGATTTTGGCATAAGCGATCCAGATGCCTAATCCTGTTATTAATACAGTAATACAGCAGGTATCTTTCACCGCTACGCCGATCGGCGATGCGCAGATTATTGAATTACAGGCTTCTCCTGATACGGAAGTTGTAACAGTTGGCGTAGTTGGACCCCAGGGACCTCCGGGAGTCACTGGACCGGCTGGTGTGACGGGAGCATCGGGCCCAGTCGGGGCAACAGGCGCTGCGGGCCCTCAAGGGGATCCGGGTGGGGCTACTGGCGCTACTGGAATTACTGGAGCTACTGGAGCTACTGGGGCCGCTGGGCCTGGTGGAGAACAGGGAGCGACTGGTTCCTCCGGTCAGATGGGGGCCACGGGGCTGACTGGAGCAACTGGTGCAATTGGCATTACTGGAGCGACTGGAATAATTGGTCAAACCGGTGTCACTGGTGCTACAGGCGCCGGCGGGGCAACTGGCCCAATCGGGGCAACGGGGGCGGGAACTCCCGGAGCAGATGGGGCAACGGGAGCTATCGGCGTGACTGGCCCTACTGGACCGACTGGTTTAGCGGGTTCTCAGGGTGCAACTGGTTCTTCTGGTGTTAACGGCGCCACTGGCGCTACTGGCATTGGTACTACTGGCGCAACAGGGGCCAGTGGGATCGCCGGGGGTACCGGTTCGACTGGTGCAACTGGGATCATTGGCACAACGGGCGCAACAGGCGCAACTGGTGTTGGTGTTACTGGTGCAACCGGTGCCACAGGCGCGGCGGGTACGGCTGGAGCAGCCGGGGAGACTGGTGCGACTGGGGTCGGAACAACTGGTGCCACTGGTGCAACAGGGGCGGCCGGTACCGCAGGAGAGACGGGGGCGACGGGTGTCGGAGTAACTGGTGCTACCGGTGCTACTGGGGGAACTGGTGCCACTGGTACCACAGGGGTCACAGGGGCAACTGGTGCCGATGGTGCTACGGGCGCTGGCTCCACAGGCGCGACAGGCGCAATTGGAGCAACTGGCCCTGTTGGGGCAACTGGTGCTGGTGTTACTGGTGCTACTGGTGTACAGGGCTCAACGGGAGATATTGGCGCTACAGGACTAACCGGAGCAACGGGTACTGCTGGGGTAACTGGTGCTACTGGTGTTGCAGGGATTGACGGTGCTACTGGTGCGATCGGAGCAACTGGTGTTACTGGCTCTGTTGGCGTCACAGGGGCGACTGGTGTTGGCGCGGCTGGACCCACCGGTGCTACTGGCGCGGTGGGCGAAGTGGGAGCCACCGGGGCCGGCGTAAGCGGAGCTACGGGTGCGACAGGTCCCGCTGGTCTGCCTGGTCCCAATGTTGCTGCTTATAAAAATGCAACTCAAGCCATTGGCACCACTGCTTCGCTGGTTGAATTTCAAGCAGAAAGATACGATACCGATAGTGTTTTCCTGAATAGCAGATTTACGCCGAACACTTCGGGCTATTATTTGATAACGACAACGCTGCGATATAGCGCAACAACAGGACACGCGCTGCGTTTAATGTTGTACAAGAATGATGCTTTTCTGTACTACATTGGCGGGAGCGCTTACAGCTCTAGTAGTGCTAACTTAATTGCAATCGGCTCTGCCAGTATCTATTTAAACGGCGCGGGTGACTATATTGAGATATGGGCTGAAACATCTACGGGCACTGTTACGTTGTTGCATGCAACGGCGGACCTTAGCAATCTTCAGATAACAGCAAACGCTGGCCCAGTTGGTTCCACTGGCGCCAGTGGTGCAAACGGATCACTGGGTGCAACTGGAGCAACAGGCGCGGGAGTCACCGGTGCTACTGGTGCAAGTGGTGGGCCTGGAGCGACGGGAGTTGATGGTGCAACAGGTGCAACAGGTGCTGGAGTAACTGGAGCAACGGGTGTCGCTGGACCCACTGGAGTACAGGGCTCAACTGGCGCCACCGGTGCTGGTGCGACTGGTGCAACCGGTCCAATAGGCGCTACTGGCCCTGCTGGCGGTGGGGGATCTGCTGTTGCTCGCCTGCAAGAAACACAAACAGCGTCTTCACTTGCCAGTGGATCATCTGCTGATTTGTTATTTATTGCTTTAAATAAAATTGGCACGTTTGTTTCAGTAACAGTGTCAAACCCCGCATGGGTACGATTCTACTGCACTTCTTCCAGCAGGACAAGTGATGCTTCTAGATTAGTTGGAGTAGATCCCACTCCAGGATCTGGTGTATTACTGGAAGTGCTGACGACCAGTGTCGATCAGGTCGTCAATATTACCCCAGCAACTGAGTATTATAATGGTGACTCTCCACTTGATAGCAAAGTATATGTTGCAGTGAAAAACCTAGGGGGCGCTACTGCTAGTATTTCTGTTACAGTAACGGCTATCGCTTGATGGCTTTTCGTTTCCAGGAAAACTATTAACGACTTAGTCGACAAGATGGCATACACTTTATATTATTCATACGGACCAGCCGTTGCCAGTATCAATAATCTTTGGGCTGTACAGGATTATCATTTTGGCACGTTTCTGCCTACGCGTGGCTGGGATGTGTATACGCAAACCGGGGTTCTGTACGGTCAAGTTGACGCAAATTATTACTGGTATCACAAAGATTTTGCGACCCTTACGGGTGATACAATATCTGAACATACATTGTGGCAGTTCTCAAAAGGTTCTAACAATGATGGGCTTATGTTTGACACTTCAAACAGCATACCCAATTATACCACTGGGCCTGTTCAAGCTAATTGGGATGGCAGGAAACAATTTTATGCTGATACCAACTGGACTGGAGCCACCACCAGTGCTCAATGGTGGGTCAATACCGATGGTTCCTGGTTTGTTATAAGCAATGGAAAACTCTGGGCCTTCGAAATGCCACCGGGTGGTTATGTCAACAGAGCAACCATGACGTTGGCCTCTACCTTGAGTGGTCCAACTAGGATGGTTTGGTTCCCAGATGGCGGTTATGCATATCTGACAACAACTACCGGTCAGCAATCTAGTATTGTGAGCGGTCTAGTCAAAACGGGTACGATTCTCACCAGGGCTAGTGATCTTGTCGCACTTGCCGATGCAACCGGTGGTCTTCTTTACTGGATTGGAAGTCCTGCTGATATATTACAAAAATGGCACAGCGGCACTAATCTTTTAATGAGTACCGCAGTTACTGTAACACAAATTGGCAGTAATTTTTATTTTGATACTGGTGGATCAAGCGAATATGGCCTTCTGTTTAATGTAGGAACAACGGAACCTAGCATTCCTTGACATGCCTAGTTTGACTATTCCCACCGGCAGCGTAGACACCAACCTCGGTGGCGATTTTGATCTCAGTATTAACTATAGACTTGAAATTACATACGCCTATCTTCCTATAATAGATGATATTGTTGGCGTATCCGGGAAGAAATTATCAACAAGGCCAGCTAGCGGTATGCTATATCCACGAAAAGTGGCTTAAGTTATAGGAAGCATAGTTACAGAATCGCGCCACTACTCTACGGGGCGGATTCGTTCACCAGGAGAATTCTAATGGCTCAACGTTCTGAAGGCGTATTCCCTAGGGAAAAGTTTGACCTTGATGATGCAATGGAAGTGCAGTGGGATAATACGACCACTTCGCCTGTTCCCCTTAATAGCGTGAACACCTGGAGGATCATTGTTCTGGGTGCTACGGGCCTCGGTACGGGTGGTGAGGGCGGCTACGTCCGCGTCAGCACTGGCGGCGAACTGACTGATTTCTACGCCGAGGATATTGATCCCAATGGTGTTGGCATTGCCCATTTCCGTGGTTCCAGCATCCAGGAAGGCCAAAACGGCACCTGGTTTGATTACTACAACGGTGCAAGTGCTGATGCTGTTTACCTGGATGCCGTCGACAACGTCGGCTAAATAGGTAATCTATTTCAGGAATCGCGCCACTACTCTACGGGGCGGATTCTGTTAACCCTAGCCAATTTGGAGAATTACAATGGCTGCTCGTTCTACTGGTGTATTTCCTCGCGAGAAGTTTGACCTTGATGATGCAATGGAGGTCACCGCTACTGCCTCTGCTGCACCCATTAGCCTGAAGACCATCGGCACTATTCGCGTGGTTGTGCTTGGCGCTGGTGGTATTGACAACGCTGGCACCAACAAGATCACCGTCAATGTTGGCGGCAAATCTGTGGTGTTCAATGCAAACGATCTGGATGTCAATGGCGTGGGCATTGCCCACCTCCGTGGCACCCTTTGTGACGCCAACAACAACGTTGATTACGACCTGGGCGGCACTGCTACCCTGGACGCTTGCTACATCGACGCGGTTGACAACGTCGGCTGAGTTAATCGCTTGGAATAATAAGGGGTGACTTCAGTCGCCCTTTTTTATTATGTATATTCAGGACGCCCCGGTTTATTTCACGAAAGGTGATAAGCGTAAACCCGTATACCATAGTGTCCTAGCACGTGAGCTGCTGGCTGCTGGTTGGCAGCAGGAGGGTGTAACTCCCGCACCGGAGCCCGTGGCTGTCGAACCTGTGGAGGCCGCCCCAGAAGCAGAACAGCCCTCGCAGTCAGAAGAGGAGACTGATCCCGAACCGGAACCCGAGGTGGCTGTTGTCGATTTGGACAGCATGACGAAGAATCAACTGGTTGCTTTTGCAGAAGCAAGCAACATTGAATTCAAGTCAACTGTGACAAAGTCTGAACTGCTTCAACTCTGCAAGGACTCTGTAAATGATTGAATTCACTTACAGTGAAGGCCCACGAATCCTGGAAGACGGCACAAATCTGGACAAAGATATTATTGCTGCTCATCCGCGAATCCAACGTCGCAGCATTACTGATCCTGTCAGTGACGGCAGCCTGGGCCCTCCTGGGTACCAACCAGGACAGAAAAACCTTGATGGAACTGACCTCTAGGTTAAGCAAAGTTCAGGAATCCTAGATAAACGAATTATCATCATGGCGCTGCCGCTTATTATTGCGAAGCAAATGGGTGGCAAGAAACCCGCCAAGAAGGGTGGTAAGTCGAAACCAAAAGGATCCGGTAAACGCTGATGGCAGCCAAGAAGCGCAGTACTGCTGAATTCTATGCCAACAATCCAGAGGCATATAAAAAGAAATTAGCTTACGACAAGAAGCGTAATGCAAAGCCTGATCGCAAAGATTACCGCGCTGAGTTAGCACGTGAGCGCAGGGCCCGTGGCATCATGGGCAAAGGTGGCCCCGACGTAAGTCACACAGCAGACGGTAAATTTAAGCTAGAAAATCCTAAAGCTAATCGTGCCAGGAATGGGCATGGCGACAACAAGCGCCTTGCCCCCGGCAAAGGTACTAAAAAGTCAAAACGCTAAAATCATCATGGCAAAACGTCCAGGATTGTACGAAAACATTCGTCGCAAACGTGAGCGAATCGAAGATGGTAGCGAGGAGCGCATGCGTAAGCCTGGCGCCAAAGGTGCCCCAAGTGCTGCTGATTTCCGCAATGCCGCAAAGACAGCAAAAAAGAAGAAAAAAATAAACTGACATATTTGCTATTTGGAAACAGCAAATAACAGGCACACTATACCAGAGTTGTGCATGACAGATGACTGCTATTGTCGCATACATTATTGCAAATGGTCCCGAAATTCTCGGTGTGTTATTTGCCATTCACGCAGCAGCACTTGCTTTCGTCAACCTGACGCCTACGCCGAAAGATAACGAAGTTGTCGCAAAGTATTACCGGGTGCTTGAAATCCTGGCTGGTATCGTAACTAAATTCTCAAAGGACTGAATACATCGGATACACGTTTACTATTGCGTTTTTCTACGCGTAGCGAACGGGAAGAAGTTGAGCGTTTAATCGCAAGGGCTAAGTTTTATAGAACCCTGAGCCAACGGATGGCCTTGGAGATCGCCAGGGTTAAGGCTGAAATGGAGAAGGCTGATCCGCCAGCACAGCCAACGATAATTGATCATCCAATAGATGACACCTTACAGACGGGTGACTCCAGGCTTCTTGGTGGAGGCATGAGTATACATGCTCCATATAGGAAAACTGAAAACATGGCTGATCCATGGAAATGAGCGTTCCGGACTCTTCTGTATCTCATGTAGAGATATATCACAAGCTTGGAACGCTTGAAGGTAAATTAGATGCGCTAATTACACGCACTACTGAATACAGGACTGATCTGCAGACTGCTTTTGACCGTTTAGCAGTAATTGAAAATAGATTAGCGTGGGTAATGGGAGCCGCCGTTGTTATCAGTGCCCTTGTACCTATCATGATTAATGTTATCAGCAGTAGCTTCCACATGAAGATTGAACCGCATCAACAGGAAAGCAATATTGAATCAACTAGAAACATTTAAGGTACACTAACACGCACGAATGTTGCGTATGTCTTATATCACATGGGGAGAAATTGCACGCCTTGCTGGACAGGCTGGCGCGAAGTATCCCGAATTATGCGCGGCACAATGGGCTCTGGAAAGCGCTTGGGGTACGGCAGTTAGCGGTAAGAATAATTTCTTCGGCATCAAAGGTAAGGGCACGCAAGTAAAAACAACTGAGTATGTCAACGGTATCGAAATGACCGTTGTTGACGAGTTTATGGATTTCAATAGTCCAGAAGATTGCGTTAAATATTTGATTGACAGATGGTATAAGGATTTCAAAGATTACAAAGGTGTGAACCATGCTACCAGCAGGAACGAAGCAGCAAAGATGCTAGTAGCAGAGAACTATGCTACCGATCCAAATTATGCAAAAAAGTTAATTGACATCATGGATAAAAATAGTGTACTAAAAGATATTAAGGTGCAGCCAGATAAGGTAATCAGCCTCAGGGAGGCAGCGCGATGGTATGCAAACCTGGAGCATCAGAATAAAGCTCTAGACAACTTGCAGGCAACACTGACTCCAGAACAGTTGCTTACTTTTGCGCAAGAGTTCAGGGCAGGAACTGTTCAAGCTAAACCCAAGTTCCCTTTGTCTGTGCCATACTTCTATCAACGTGACAGCAAAACTGGTCACGGTGAAAGATCTTGCCAGTCATCTGCCCTGGCAATGGCTATCAAATATTTGAATCCAAAATTAATCACAGATGATGATGACTACTTAAACCTTGTGTTCAGGTATGGCGATACCGTTGCTCAGTCAGCTCATCAAAAAGCCCTTGATAATTTAGGGCTAAAACATAAATTTGCGATGAATGGTTCAGAGAAGGAGCTTATCCGTATTCTTGATTTAGGGTATCCCGTACCGATTGGAATTCTGCACAAGGGTTCAATTCAGAATCCTAGTGGTGGAGGTCACTGGATTACTGTAACTGGATATGATTCTGAGTTTTTCTATGTACATGATCCGTTCGGTGAGTTGGACTTGGTTAATGGTGGTTACCCGCTGGCTGGCCCGACTAATGGCAAACAGCAAAAATACAGCCGTAAAAATTTATTAAAAAGATGGCTTATTAGTAACACTTCAGATGGATGGTACTGGGATCTGAGTGCCAATAGTAAGCAATGAAACGTCAATCAATCCTGCCATTTTTACCTGGATACATGTTCGATGGGGATCGTCTAGTATCCACTGGTACAGCCCTGCCTCCGACACAGCACATTCACCCAGAGACGGGTGAGATACTATATTATGTCCGTCCCATCTTCAGGTATGGCGGATCATATGTTGGTATGTATATCAGGCACAAGGGAATCGTAGACTGGCTTAATAATAATTAGTCGTCGAGATCAATCGGCTCATCATCTTCCATCTCATCATCTGAATCCGCTGCCATATAGGACAGCCCAGGGATGCTTTCGACGATGGCCCTCATGTAGTCATGAATGCGGTCTTTGTCCCATTCGCATTCGTGATATAGTTTTGTGCTAAGCTCGTTCAATGCTAGAGAATGATTGGTGGTCCATGATTTATTAAATAATGCATCTTCTTTTACCTTGGTGACACTCATCAGTATTTCCAATTCGTTATTAAGTGATTTCTGGTCTATTACCATCTCAGCGTGGCCAACCCGGTCTCTATTCACCAGCCATAGCGACAATTTAAAAACGTTAGCTACAAATGTTACTAACGAATCAGCGATGTTTGTTTGAATGTCGATAAAAAATGTAAAGATTACCTGTAATCCAAATATCAGGTTTTCACCCATGTCAGCGATCAATTCAAACAGTATATTTTTCATCGCTTGGTCCGGGAGCTTTTGATCACATCAATATTCTGCATGGTATCGTCGTTCTTCAGGCTTGCCGTCTGGTAATCCAATTGTATTAGCGACATGTCGACAAACCCTTGAACAGTGGTGATTTGTTCATTCGGTGGCGCACCTTCCCAGAAAGCTTGCCTGCCGCGTACCTTAGAATGCCAAACCTCTAGTTTTCGGTCAGACGGTTCTCCTTCCTTTTGTTTTTGCTTTCGGACGAGCCAGACAACATGGGACACATGCGATAGAGCATCGGTACCACGTATCTGGTCAAGTTCTGGTGGCTTTGGTTGGGCTTTGACATCATCTTGCTCGCGCTTAATGCCAACCGTATTCATTTGCGCTAACACGAACAGATCGATGTCCAGCTCCTTGGCTGCCGTCATTAACTTGTAAGCCCTCTCCTCAAGCATTGCTGCGCCATCCCTGGCGGCATTCTTGTGCCTGGACAGGACATGGAAGTGATCCAATACGACAGCCCTCAGCTCTGGGTTCTTCGCTTTCATTGTACGCATTGAATTAACAACGGTATCAACGCAAGCACCCCACGGCGCTTCAATGATCAGTTTCCCGCCAGATTCTTGATACTTGAATGCCAATGTTCCAAGTAAGTTTGTAACTTTTTCTTTGTCTTCAATACTGGGCACAAGTAGCTCGCCAACAGTAACGTAACCTATCCTGTCGGTACTTGAACGCCAGTGATATCCATGCTTTGCCAATACCTTTCTGCTGAGTGAGGCAAGCAAACGTGCTTCTATTTGAGCGTAATCAAGCTCTGCTGATATGAACCCAACTGATAAACCTTTACTACATAACGCTGTTGCTATTTGGCAGCCCAGAGCAGTTTTCCCAACACTGGTCCTGGCAGCCAGGGTGAACAAGCGGCCGCCACAAGCTTGGTTCATCCTAGGGAAGGAAACGCCGCCCTCAATGTCCAGGTCGATTGCGTCTATGCCCGTAGATGCAGGCCTGTTCACCTCAGAGTAATTCATTACCCTATCGATCCAGTTCTGGCGTTGCACACCAGGATCACCAATAATGACATCCAGCAGTCCGATCGACTGGCCCTGGTTGCCGATGGTGCCACGCATCATTCCGACGCCTTCCATGGCACGTTGTTGCAGGTATTCCAATGCCTCTTCAAGCTTTGTATCTGCCTTGATGTTTTGCTTGGCATTATGCAATGTCTCTAAGTACAATGCACGCACCCTGACCTGTTTCAGTACGTCAAGAGCTGTATCCCATTCGGTTTTCACATCGCCGTATGATTCAAGTACGTCTGGTTCCGAAAGTTCCGTAATGGTCTGATTGAAGTCAATTATGGATACACTTCGTGACGCATTGTTTAAATTAGTGTAACTTGCAATCAAGGATTCTCTCGATATCAATTGGTTGGATCGCTGTCCGATAAAAGTTAGATCAATTTCCTTTGCGATAGCACGAAATCTATCGTCGGACCACAGGGACAGTGGGACCAGTTGACCATGACCGATTCCAAAACCAGTCCTGAGTTCACCCCATAGCTCTCTGGCCAGCCCAGCAGGGGACGCCAGGGTGCGACCAAGGACGATAGCTTCTTGGGTCAGGGTATCCTCCCTGTCCTGAACGCTTGTTGGCTGCAACTTGTCAACAATCCGAGCAACATCCATTGCTCGTTCGATTGCCGGCTGATTGCAGCCAGTAATCTTTTCTCCATCGGTTTCAAGCAGCCCGAGATCAACTGCCTTTTGCAAGTAGAAGGGTAATGTCACGGCTATCAACCAATCTCGTCATCATAAATCCAGAAACGCTGTCTGCTTGTTTCTGGTTCTGGTACATCTGTCGGCCATGAACTTAACTGATACTTCATCCTGAATCGTGCCGGGTCAAATCCAGCGTTCCTGATTTCCATTTCTGTTTGAGTAATTCTGTCGGTTAATGTGCTTACACTGTCGGGATCATTGCGTGTCATGTTATAATACATGTAATGAAGGTTGTCATATTCATCTATTGATTTCCTGAGAGTTGCCGGTATAACAGTTTCGTCTTGTCGATCTTCTTCTTTTACTGCTCGCGACTTATCGTAGTTTAGCCCTTCGTTGTACAAGTCGTGAACATTTTGATACTTTTTGGTTTGTGGTTGACCAAGTCCAGTTATACTCTGCAGTGTTTTACTGGTGTTCTGTTTTGACCAGAATGGTGAATGATCGACCCCTGCTTTTAATACCGCAAAAAAGTTATCGTAATCATGCGGCGTAACGCCAAGAGCGGATATATGCAAATCAACGGCTTTCAGTAATTGAGCGCTGAGGCGATTGATCTTGGAGTAGTTAGCTGGCCGATACTTATTCCACGCATCTGTCGCATCATCAAAATAGTTGATAACTTCCTTGGGCTTGCGCTCCTTCTTGACAGGTTCCTCGTAGGGGCCAAGTAAAGACTCTTCTACTATACGCCTGGATTCATCATCTATCTTCCTCAGTTTACGAAGTATCGGCACAGGATCGTGCACTATGATATGCTCAGTAGTTCCAGATATCAAGCCAAGTTCTCTAAGTTCAACCATACAACGGACTCTAGTGTTTCTGTGTATGCCTATTCTTCTGTCCAGAACTGATTTATCGATTGGGCCAAATTTAGATTGATTAGCTAAAACAATCCACAGCAACTTACTATTTGCGGTTAGATCATCGCAAAGCAATAGTTCGTATGGCGCCTTGGCATAGACCTTGGGCTCCCAGTCAGTGTCTTTAGAGACGGCGATCTTCACGGGACATGGGAGGAACGGTCTCACCTTAGCGAGGGCAGCGGTGGTGGCAACCGATACCCGGTTAACTTTTGTTGCAGCAATCTGCTGATTTTTGCAGCGCTCGCACTGTTTTGCAGCAAAATCACGCTGCATTTTTGTGCAAGGTCACGCTGCGAAATTCAGCACGCACGCTGCAAAATGCACATCGGTCGGTCCAGGTTACGCTGCAAAACGCAGCACATAAAAGAGTACTCTTAGCTTTAAGCTAGTTATCTACGGTTTATGGTTTTACTCTCTTAAAAAAAAGAATAATAAAAAACTATGAAAAAGAAGGCGCGGTGCGCCAGGAGGTGGTTATGGTGGTTAGGGATGGACCAACCCATCGGAATGAGACGGAAGAAACCCCTGACACCGACAGAGCAGATCCGGCTCGACGAGGGCTGGGAAGAGATGGGCGAGTCCATTGCCGCGACGATCCTGGTCGGCGGCCGCACCGCCCAATGGGCCTGGGACTTGCTTGGTCCGCTAGGCTTGTACAAGCGTTGGATGATCGACCTGTGGCTGGAACGGTATCGCCAGGAACACCCAGAGGTCGACCGCCCTGTCGGCGAGAGGGCTGATCAGCTCAACCTCAAGCGAAAAGCTTCCAAGAGATCTGTTTTCACCAAGAAAGAGCAGATCCAGGAAGCTTTAAAAATGCTTAACGAACGAACTAATCACTAAACTGCGTTATCAAGTAATCCGACCATGCCCGATTCAATCCCTAATCTCGCCGGCATTGCAACCAAAGATCTGGTTGAAACTATTGGCGGCGGTAGTTTTAAGGCTAGTTACATCAACTGGGCTCGGACCTTTAACCTGCTGCATGAGCATGCACCCGGTTGGTGCCTTGAGATCATGACTGCGCCCGATGGAGGCCAGGTCTTTCGTGCTCCTGGTAACGGCGGTTACCTGATGCTGCGCTTCGTTCATTTGGACGGGACTGTGCTACCAGAAGTCCCCCAAGCAATCATGGACACCCGTAACCAGCCGATTGCTTTCGATAAGATCAGCGCCCGTGATGTGACAGACACTCATCGTCGCGGTGGCTGCATGGCGGCTGCTATGACATTTGGCTTGGCACATGAGCTGTGGGCCAAGATGCCACTGGAGAGCGGCTACGCGGGCCAGGAGGCTGCTGGGGTAGCAGTGGCGCCACCGGCCTCCACAGGCGCCTCCAAGGCCCCTCTGCAGGTTGATCCGCAGCCAACCATGGAAGACTTCCTGGAGGCCTGTCTGGGGAAAGGATTGACCACTCTGGCTGCTGACAAATTGATTAATGTGATCGGTGACAATTATGCAGGCGCGTTGAAGACACTTGCCAGCAAAACGCCTGAATGGATTGCTGAGCAAAACGCTCAAGCCGAACCCGCCCCAAAGCCCGCGAAGACCACAGCGAAGAAGTCGACGAAACCGGACCCGAGCGACTATTAAACAAAAATGAATTTCCCAGGCTCCTTGATCCGCAAGATCAACCTGCTGTCCCATTTATCGATTGGGCTACGTCCAGGTTTGCTGAGGCTTTCAGCGGAGCTATCATAAGAAACTATGAAGGGCCTGTCTAAGGCCCTTTTATCGTCTAACCTGAATTGACTTTCAGCAGGCCATGGCTCCCATTATCACAACGGACGAAATCACGTTTTGGATGAATGCAGCGGGAAGCAAGCCAATTCTGTCCAAGGATGAAGTCTGCTTAATTGCACGTAAGATTCGCTCCTCCGAGCCTGGCAGTTTAGCCTATAAGCGTTGTGTGAATAAATTGGTTGCACACAACCTGAGATTGGTTATTCGATCTGTTCATTTGCATATGGGCAGTAAAACACGCAAGAATTGGGGCGGCGTCGAAACACTTGACTTTCTCCAGGCCGGTGCGCTAGGGCTAATCAGAGCGGCAGAAAAATATGATCCTGAGATGGGATATACGTTTGCTACATACGCAACGTTCTGGATTCGTTCCGCCATTGGTCGATATGGGATTAAGGCATCCAGCATCTTTCACATACCAGAGAACGCGTGCAGAGATGCTTATGCTTTTGAGAAGCATGGATTTATCAGGAAGAAGTCAAAAGAAGAAAGTATGCATCTGACGCAAATGGTGCGTTCGGCACAGTCCGCTATTTCGATTGATGCTCCAATAAGAGAAAACGCCGACATATCCATTGTCGACGCAATTGAAAGCACTTATGCCCCGCCCCATTCAGGCCAGGGCCGCTTCTCCCCAGAAATGGAGGAAGCTATGAAGATCGCTAATCTGACAGCAGATCAAGTCCTGATTTTGGAATGGACTTTTATTGATGAAATGAAAGTCAAAGACATTATTAAAATGACGGACATGACCAAGAATCAGGTCTGCCACCTCCGCAAAACCGCTCTGCATAAGCTCAAGTTAGCAATGGTTGCGGTATAATGTATTGTAAACCCTAACGGGAACAATGGCTACTATTAGTATTGCAGGTACTGTGACCGGTCGACCCGGAGAGTCTCCTGTCACCGTAAAAACTTTTGAAAACGGCGATAGCGTTGCTAGCTTCTCTGTGGCAGATCGGGCATATGTCTATTCTAAGCCCGGTTCGGAACGCCAGGGACAATTCTATCGTTGTGAAGTGCGTGGTAAGGCCGCTGAAATCGTAATCGAACGCATCAAACGCGGCGACAAGGTCGGCGTGTCTGGGCAGCTCATTCAGCGAATGTCTAACGAGAAACTGTTTCTTGATGTAAAAAATGCATCGGTTACGTTCCTTGAAGATAACCCGAATCGACCCCAAGGGGGCGAAGTGCCTTTCTAAGGCACCCTAGACTTAAACAAGGACGGCCAGGCGCATGCTTGGCCGTTTCTATTCTTGGGTCACGGGCAATGGTGAATTGTTTAAGAATTGACGAGATTGCTCCAGGTGCGTGCGGTCTTCTGATTGACGAGATGCCGCTCCTAACCGTGTCGCATGTCAAGCCGTACATTGTTGCGGTATTACTGCATAGGGGCGCTGTGCGGGTTACAGAGGTCACTCCTGGCCTTGTGCCGCACTGCAGCCCGTCAGACCTAAAGGTAGGCGGCTGGGATCCTTTTGAAGAGGATTACTGCGAAGAAATTACCAGGATGGAAAAAGTCGTAGAAGACGCTCTTGGTGAGTTCGTTTCAGATGGATTGCTTCGCTATAATGAAGAGCAAGATCTGTGGGTGCTGACTGCTGATCGTTTGCCGACGATAGTTTCTTGGGTTACCTCCCTTGGCGCAAAGTTGCCCCAGCATCTTTCGCTTGAACTTAGTCGGCAGCAATCAAATCGGATACCCGACTATATTGAGTATCATTCGGCTTAATTGCGCAAATGACTAAAAGCAGTAAAGGTCAGCTAACGGAAGGTCAAAGATTAGCGCGGCCGCCTTTCCCTCTTCCTTTGTTTGTAAGAGGAGCAAAAGTACAGGTATACCTGGGTGCTGGCTGGAGCACTGGCAGTGTTGTCAGCAGTCATCAAGACCGGTGTCAAGTAACACTGATAACTGGCAATAGGACTATTACCGTTACTGACGCAAGGTCTATTCGTTCTCACCATAATGAGTGATACTCAACTCAGGATCGCGCATACATGCGACTCGATCAAAGACTTACTGTTAGACAAAAATGCTAAATATGGCGATTCGGCACTGAATCCAACAAGGGTGTTCAGCAAGTTAGGGCCAGTCGAACAATTGTATGTTCGCATTGATGACAAGTTATCGCGAATTTCAAAGGGAGCTGGACTGCTAGCGACTGATGAAGATGTCATTAATGACCTCATTGGTTACTTAGTGCTGCTAAAAATTGCACTACAGGATGATGCGTTTGCCCGCGTCAAGGGTGAACCATGGGATATTGAAGATGAACAATGGGATGGAACCGATGTTGAGCCAATCTCATTTGGGAAGACTCCAATTGCAAGTCATGTCAATGACAGCCCAAGGTTAAATGACACCGATTGGTTTGACATGTATGCAGCAGGAGACAAGTTCGCCTGATTACATACTGGTAATCAAAAGGCCTTTGTTTTCAAAAGCAAGGCCACGGCTTACTAGGACTGGGCACGCATTTATGCCACCGGCATACAAGTTAGCTCAGGCTGAAATGCGAAAGCAAATTAAAGAGCAATGGACCAAGGGGCCGCTAGAGGGCCCCATTTCATTGTCGATAATGATAAAAGGAGAAGGTCGAGGAGATACAGACAACATAGCAGGAGCCTTCATGGATACGGCACAAGGGGTTCTATGGTTGGACGACAGGGTAACGGTCATCCCTCAGCTATCTATCTCCTGGCAGAAGGCCCCCAAGGCGGAATCTGAGTGGATCATCCACATTAGGCACTTGCACGTATAATGTGGATCATGCGTTACACTGATGGCTGCAGTAGCCTACAATCAGCCTGATTATCAGTACAGAAGGGAATCGGGAGAAAACCAGAGTTATTTAAAGAATATCCTGGTAAGCCCTGCTCATTACAAAGCTTCAAAGAAAAGGCGCTTTTTCCCTACCATTAACATGGAAATAGGGTCTGCTTTGCATTGCCTTGTACTGGAGGGTGAGGAAGAATTCAGTAAAAGATATGTAATGAAACCCGAAGATATTGCCTTAAACACAAAAGAAGGAAAAGAATGGAAAGCAGCGCAAACACATAAAACAATATTGACTAATACTGAAAAAGAACGAGCATGGGATAGCGTGCATGGAATGGCAAATTCTTTGTCTAAACTTGATTGGTTTAATCAAGATTTGCCAGATTATCGTAAGTACAACGAGTTATCTATTTACTGGGAAGCGGATGGCATAGAATGCAAAGGCAGGCTTGATCGACTCGTTGATATGGGCGATCATTTACTGGTACTCGATCTGAAGACAACTGATTCTGTCGAATATAATACGTTTGTGAAGAAGTTAGTAGGAGGCATGAATTACTTATTCCAATCAGCATGGTATTCAGAGGCGGCGAGCCTGGCGTATGATAAGCCCTGCAAATTTGTATTTGCTGCTATCGAAAGAACGGAACCTTGGACGTTGGCTCTGTTTGAGATATCCGACGAGATGATGGAGGAGGGGAACCGGCAGATCAAGCGTGCGCGGCAACTATTAAAGAAATCCTTAGACACTAAGGAGTGGCCTAGCCCAGATGTGCGTTATAATGTATTGAGCCTGCCAAAGTGGTACCAGTCACCAGTGGCGGATTATCATCCAGAATTTGAGGACTTGTTCTGATGTCACGAAACGATACCAGTACTGGATCTGGTGGAATCGGATTTTGTGGGCTACTAACAGTTTTATTTGTTGGCCTGAAACTGACCGGATACATTGGCTGGCCTTGGGTTTGGGTCATTTCTCCTTTATGGATCCCGCTAGCCCTTGTTTTGGCACTGGCAGCGATTGCTGGCATCGTTTATCTGTTTGTTTCTGGTAAATAATCATGCACGATGCAAAATTAGTTGCTCTTACTCAAGGAGCGGAAGAGCACGCCTTGAAACATGCTCAAGAAATCATTATGTACGTTGCCCGTGTTAGCAATCCTTCTAATCAGGATAGCAGTAATACTGGGCTGCTGAAATATTGTATCAGGGAAAAGCATTGGTCAATTTTTGAAATGGCTAATATGGTCCTGGAAATCAACACAACCAGGGCGATTAGTCCACAAATTTTGCGTCATCGTTCTTTTTCGTTTCAGGAATTTTCGCAACGCTATGCCACTATTGACAGTTTAAGCGCCTCAATTCCATTACCAGATTTGCGGCGACAGGATACCAAAAATCGCCAAGCAAGTCATGATGACCTTGACGAGGATCTGAAGCGTGATCTTCAAGCTAATATTGATAACCTTTACGAGCACGCAAATGATGTATATCAACTACTGCTTCAGAAGGATGTAGCAAAAGAGTGCGCGAGGGAAGTCCTGCCGATTGGTTCGCCAACAAGGCTATATATGAATGGCACCCTCAGGAGCTGGATTACATATATTGCGCTCCGAGAAAAAAATGGAACACAACTTGAGCATCAAATGATTGCAAAGTCTTGCAAACAAATATTTTGCAAGCATCATCCGATTATTGGCAATGCCCTCGGTGGTGTCGATACGCCGTGGGAAATCTAAGTATCAGGGATTGATCATGTCAGAATCTTTGGATCAATCAGGCTGGCCTGAGTCTAAACCAATAAAAGGAGAGGCTGGTCCAATTTATGGTTTTAGGCGCGGTTATCGTGTCAGCCAGTCCGGTCGACACGAAAACGCCGATCAATACGGTTGCTTCCAGAAGTTCTTATTGCTACAGGGAGGCAGGACTTTTAAGGCTCTTGAATCGATAACGGGACATGCTGTACCTACCCTATCTAGCTGGTCTGATATATTCAACTGGCAGCGCCGTGCAGCCGCCTATGATAAAGATCAATTGGCGATCGTCTGGAAGGAAGCAGAGAAATTCCAAAAAAACTCCCATCGAGACGCAATTGTAGAATTTAGGGAGTCATCTGAGCGTCAAGCCAGGATGATGGCCAGAGTTTCGGAAGACTTGCTGCGTGTTCTGGGTAAGCGCATAGCAAAGGCCGAGGACGAGGGAGAAGAGGTGCCAATGGCCCTAGTCTCTGGCCTGCTTAAGGCCGCCGCTAGTATTAGCGAGCAGTCTCGTCAATCCTGGGCCAACTCGCTGGGCATTAATGAAATGCTAGAAATGGTTGATGAAGAGATGAACAAAGTAAACATTGAAGATGTCACTGATGTCGACGCCTACGAAATTCCAATCGATGAATAAATTTCCTGATCCAAATTTCCCTCTAATCGTAACAGAAGAGGAGGATGGCTCGTTTACACTGGAGTGGGATGACCTTCATCCTATTACATCTGTTTTCAATAACTATACGGAGCAAGACTTTATCGACATGCTGACCGCTGGAGCAATCGATACCCTACAGGACAATGAAGAATTAGATGCATCAAAACAGGTTGAAGACTGATGGCTACTAGAGCTGGTAAAATCTTTCTTGAAAAAGCAGGATCAGACCGCGAAATGGTTCGCGAGCTGCGAAAAGCTAAGACGCAAAGGAAAGAAGGTGGCCAGCAAATAGTACTGCATCAGTTTATCAAATCGGTATCTCCTAACTATAAATTTTACAAGGTCCACGCAGAATTAACGAAACAACTGCAGCGAATCATTGACGGAAAATGCAAGCGGTTAATTATTCAAATTCCACCAAGGACTGGTAAAAGTTTTCTGTCCTCTAAGTTATTTCCAGCAGCATATTTACTGGCCCATCCAGATCGATATGCTGGCATCGTCTCCTATAGCGCAGAGCTGGCTGAAGGCTTCTCGCGGTCTGCCAGAGATTACTACAGGCAGGCTGGAGGGACATTTGACCCATACAAGCAAGCCGTAAACGATTGGGGTACCCAAGGCGGTGGCGGGTTATGGGCGTCGGGTGTTGGAGGCGCTATCACCGGCCGCTCAGGCCATTTGCTGATCATTGACGACCCTGTCAAGAACAGGGAAGACGCTGACAGCCCAAGGGTGATGGAAAAACTATGGGACTGGTACACATCGACTCTTTACACTCGCCTTGAACCAGAAGTCGGATCAATTGTTGTGATTCAATGCATGACCGGTGATACAAATGTAACCATGAGCGATGGTTCTTGCCGCAGGCTGGATACAATTAGGCCAGGCGATGAAGTCTTGTCATGGAAGAATGGATCTGCTGTTACTAGAACTGTACTGAATCATAAATGTCAGGGAGAGGACGATGTATTTGAGATAAGAACCGCGAGTAGTAGGGTGAAGGCGAATGCGAGGCATCCGTTTTTAGTGCAACGCGAAGATGGGGCCCATGAATGGGTCAGGGTTGAGGATTTACGGATTGGCGATTCCCTGGTGGCGTCATCCCGCCTTGAATTTGACAATCCCGCGCAAGTAACCGAGCAACAGGCTTGGCTTCTTGGTTATATGTTTGGAGATGGCTGGATAACCAGTCGAACCGGTACGCGGCTAGATGCCAATGGTAAAAGGTATCCAAGATCAGGATTCGTAACATGTGTTGCATGTCCCAAACCAGACGAGGAAAGGGAAAAGATTATGACAGCGTTTCAATCGATATGGGGTTTTAGGCCGAAACTGACTCGTTATGGCTACTACAGGACCGAGAGGCAGGAGCCAGGGAAATGGTTCACTGCTTTTGGGCTTACTGGAACAGCCAAGACCAAGAGGGTGCCATTGTGGATGTACTCTCAGCCTGCTGAGATTCGCCAAGCCTTTTTATCTGGATATCACGAAGCGGATGGCGCTACATTTAGTACGGGCAAGGCCGCAGGTAGGTATACGTTTGGCTCATGTAACCCAGATCTGATCAACGATATTAGACAAATAGCAAGGGGATTGGGATATTCAGTCACGAATATTAGCGTATATGAAAGCATGATACAAGCTCCCAACAGTCCTGCGCCAGTATTATCTAAAAATTGCAATTTACAATTCAACCCATGGTCAAAAAACGAATCAGAATTTCGTACTCATAAAATCAGATCAATTAAAAATATTGGGAGGGAATTAGTATATGACATTCAAGTCGAGGACACCGAATGTTTCATAGCAGATGGACTAGTGTCTCACAATACTCGCTGGAGCGAAAATGACCTGATTGGCAGGCTGATTGAGTCTGAAATGAACGTATCCGAAAAAGGCAGAGAAAATTGGACAATACTTGACCTGCCTGCTATATCCGAGGATGCTGGTTCGCGACCGCCACTGCCAGAGCATTGCGATGTTGTACCTGATTGGCGAGAAGAGTCTGGGCTAGCACTGTGCCCACAGCGATATGGTATAGAAGAATACGAACGCATACGTGAAGCGATAGGCACCAGGGATTTTGCTGCTTTGTATCAGCAGCGACCAGCACCTGAGGGCGGCAATATGTTTGACCCTAGTTGGTGGCAATACTATGATCACGGCACTGAGCTGCCGGAGTTCCAAAGGTTAATGCTTAGCGTTGACTGTACTTTTACTAACTCTAGTTCTAGTGACTATGTTGTTGGTAGCGTAGTAGCCCAAGCCGGCAATCGATTTTATGTAATCGATATGGTCAGGGAGAAAATGGATATCATTGCAACGATATCAATGATATCAAGAATGTATAACAAACATGCACTTAGCGGCACGATTATTGAACTTGCAGCGTCTGGTTATGCTGCTTATCAAATGCTAAGCAAAAAAGTGCCAGGTTTAATTGGTTTCAAGCCAGAGAAATCAAAAACAGCTCGCGCTGCTGGTATCGTCCCAATAATCGAAGCAGGTAATGTGTATTTACCAACAAGCGCACCTTGGCTAGATGCCTTTGTGAATGAATTCAGCCTATTCCCAGCAGCAAAGAACGATGACATCGTCGACTCTGTTGGCATGGCTATTAATTACATGTCTCAAAGATCGGCTCCCGTGATGACAGAAGTTAGCTGGGGCCGTGGAACAACTTTACCCTATAATTATAATAACAGTGTAATCTAAATGTCAAGAAAATCGCTAGATTTCAAGCTAACGCCACAACAGCAGAAAATGGCGATAGACAATATCAATTTAGCTCGCCGGGAGGCTTGGCGGGTGCAAAGAACCACTGGAATTGAATATTCTGTTCTAGAAGGAGCCGCTTTTCTGGGGCTATGTAAGGCGTGCCATCGATTCGACCCCGAATCGGGATATAAATTTTCCAGTCTTGCAACTCCAACAATCAGAGGCGAGATATTGCATTGGGTGCGTGATAAAACCTATGCTATGCGTTTATCGCATAAAATGAGAGAGAATTGGATAAAAGGAAGGAAGATGCTATTCAATGGCTCTAATGATCTGCAAATAGCAAAAGCATTAGAGATGTCGATCGAAGAATGGCAAGAAACCAGGTCGGCATGTTCAGGCCCTCCCCTTGAACTGAAAGATCAGGCAATGCCTTCCGATCCGTTGGAGCCCGAGGAAGTTGACTTCAAATGTGATTACAGGTCAAAAGCAGAGGAAGCAATAGGAATGATGAGCGAAAAAGAACACGATATGCTAATAGCATATTATAAAGGTGACACATCGAAACCACCCATAAGGCAGTTCAAGTATCTGTGTGCAAATCTTAAGAATTATAACATTACATGAAGGCGGTATCCAATCCCTAAGTTGGTGCTAGCCTGAACCAAGAGCCCCGGCACCAATGGGAAAAGCGACGATAAGTGATTATACCATCAAGACGATCAAAGATATTCCTATTACGTCAATCCTAGAGAAAGAGGGCGTTCTGTGCAAGAAAGTCGGAAGAGAGGCGGTAACACTATGTCCATGGCATAACGACAAGAATCCATCTTTAACCATAAACGATGAGAAGGGATTTTGTTTTTGCTTTGTTTGTCAAACAGGTAGCGATGGTATCGGTTTTATTCAAGAGAAGTTTGGTCTGTCTTTTGCTGATACGATAATCAAGATCGCCAGATCGCACGAAGTAGAAGTAATATATGAGGATCTGAATCCAGAGCTGGCGGCAGAAGAAGCCAGGCGAAAGGTTGAACTGATAAACCAATTAAATGCCGAGCACGAATCATATAGAAAATTTATCAAAGACCCAAGAGCACAACGTATCAGGGATTTACTGGATTCCCGTGGTATACAGCCAAGTACCTGTAGGCATTTTGAACTTGGCTATGCCCCGAATGGTTTTTTCGCTGATCGCATTACAGTACCTATTCATGACCACAGGGGAACGCTGATCGGCTTCAGTGGCAGAGCGACAAGAGATGAAGTCAAGCCAAAGTATAAAAACTCAGAGAATGATGATCATTTCGATAAATCAAAAATTGTATTCAATGAGCATCGAGCGTCCCAATATGCAAGAGAAGCAGACAGTCTGATTTTTGTTGAAGGTCATTTCGATGTAATTGCATTGTGGCAATATGGCATAAAAAACGTGGTAGCCATTCAAGGTACTGCTCCTCCCACGGAATCGACAATCAATAGGCTTGCGCGGCGTACGAAGCGATTTATTTTATGTTTCGATTCTGATCAAGGTGGATTCAAGGCAACCGAGCAATTCATCAAGGTAGCTGGACCCTTGGCCTGCAGAGGTGATCTGACTATTTCTGTAGCAACACTTCCTGATGGAATGGACCCAGATGATTGTATCAATGCGAACATTGATTTGTATTCGGTAATCGAAAATGCAAAGCCATGGCTCGACTGGCAACTTGAAACGTGGCTGTCATCAGTAGATAGGACGGACACCGCGCTGTTCACTCAAATAGAATCCAGAACCAGGGCGCTTGTCGAATCGATACAGTCGCCTGTCTTGAGGCAGTATTATATCGACAAGGCATCACGGATACTTGCTCCTGACGACAAGTCAGCGTTAAAAATTGCTAAGCAATGGGCAGATAATACTGAAGCGGTCAAATATAAAAAGAAATGGTCAAGACCGACGCCGGTTGAGATTCGTATCTTGGCAGAACGCAGGTTACTTAGACTGTATGTGCACTTCCCGGAGCTTCGCGCAGAAACCAAGCCTTTGATGGGCAGACTTCAGTCTCCAGCTCACAGGTGGCTGTGGCAAAGAGTTCTAGACATTGAGTCATGTTGCCAGGGTCCCGATATCCTGAATGTTTTAATGGGATTATATTGTGTATGTGAACCACATTATACCAGGCAGTTGCGCTCCATTGCTCAGCCAACTATTAACGTCCGCAAGGATGAAGGTATAATGAATCATATCAGCAAAATCCTTTCACAAGAATTAATCATCGATGGCATCTAACGATTCTCCGGCATACGTCATGCACACCATGAACGGATGCTCTTACTGTAATCAAGCAAAAGCATTATTTGATTATTACGGCGTATCTTATCAGGTAAAATATGAAAAGGCACCCGACTGGGATACTTTCCCTGGCATCTACAAAGTAAAACCGGATGGTCTTGAACTGATTGGTGGTTTCTCCGAACTTGCCAAATATTCCTACGAAAACGGTCTATGATTTATGCTCAATCTCAATTCTATATCTTTCTAATCTTTTTAGTATTTTTATTCTGCCTGTTTCCGGAAGACTGTATCATATTTGCAGGACTGCTGCAATCCTGGATCCGCATTGGCATCCTTAACTACTATTTAATGTTTCGTGCCTGGCTGATGTATCAGCAAATTAGGTCGGACATGGCTAAGCTAGGAATGCCCGCGCCACCTTTCAAGTTCGTTCCAATATGGCAAAGACAGCCTCCGCAAAGAAAACCTTAAACGGCAACAACCGCCCCCTGGAACGGATTGGCAAAAAGACCACGCAAGGAAATGGCTTGCGTTCTAAGCCCAAGAAGGGGCAGAAAGCCTACAGGGGTCAAGGGCGCTAATGGAACAGCATCCAGGATTGACGGGACCGATTGCCCTATCTGTCTTAGTGGTCAAGGAGAAGTTGGCCGAAGGTAACCTGGCTCATGTAGTCAGTTTCTTGTATTGCCTTCATAAGTACCACCTACAGGAATGGGTTCTCGTAAAAAGGCTACTCCTGTCGTCAGCAGTTGATTCTCGTTCACTTCTGACCATAGCAACAGTCCTGGATGCATCAAAGAAAACCACACTTTCTGAATCAGCACGCATAATTCCTGGGCTTTCATTCTTCTTGCATGAACCGCCTTGTCAAGAATTATTAGACTGATATTAAAATAAAGGTAATCTATTTTCCCACCAGCGAAAAACATGACTGAATTTAACGACTTTGCCCCTTCCGCTCCTGCTGTTTTTTATCGTTCCTACTCTCGGCGAAAGGAAAATGGCGTCCGGGAAAATTTCAATGAAGCAATCACCAGGACCATCAATGCAATTGCTCAAGTGGGCGAATTGAATCCAGATCAGACTAATCTGATCCTTGAAATGGGCTTGAAGCAACACTGCTTTCCAAGCGGCCGCGCTCTATGGGTTGCCGGTACTGAATGGGCTCAGAAGCAAGACAATTTTCCTGGATACTACAACTGCTGTTCGATGCACGTTGATGACGTATCGATATTTGGATTATTGATGGAGTTGGCTATGATGGGCACTGGAACTGGTGCCGTCTTAGAGGAAGAAGTCGTCAATAAATTGCCGCGAATTAACCGAGCGGTATTCATCGAATCAGTGGATGAAAATATCTTCTCCGTGGGAGGCGTTCCTGATACGGAAATCGAATACGAATTAACCGAAGATAATAATCCTGTTATCAGGATTCTAGTGGGGGATTCTCGCCAAGGATGGGCTTCTGCTTACCAGGGATTAATTGAGCTAGCCACTGGCAAGACAGCGAAAGGCGAGCCTCAATCAAATAATGCAGTTGATGCCAAGATAATCCTTGATCTAACTCAGGTTCGACCAAGCGGACAGCCGTTGAAGGGATTTGGAGGCACAGCTAATCCTGTCAGGCTTAGGGAGACTTTTGAACGGGCGGCCAATATCTTAAGTAAAGCAGTTGGGCGTAAACTGACATCAATTGAATGCTGTCTGCTGATCGACGAAGCAGCGAGTGCTGTTGTCGCTGGTAACATCAGGCGCAGCGCCGGGATGCGTCAGTTTGGTTCTAATGACGCCGAGGCTATCGTTGCAAAAGATGGTCTATACAAGCAAGATGAATCCGGCAACTGGAGTGTAGATCCGGAGAAAGAAGCTCTGCGTATGGCTAACCATACGCGTTGTTTTCATTCCAAACCCAGTCTTGAAGAAGTAAAAGAGGCTGTAACGAAACAATTTTGGTCTGGTGAGGGCGCAATTATGTACGTGCCGGAATCAGTAGCTCGCGCAAATGTCGATCTGCTAGATAATAAACAGAAAAAAGATTTCTTTCTGTCTACTTATGTCAATGGTAGCAGGGATGCAGCCAAGAAATACTTAAAAGTACTTGCAAAGGAAACCGGTAAAGCTATCGACAACAAAACCCTTGATCATCGCATGGATCGTTATGGACTTAATCCTTGCGGGGAGATCATTATGCGAGATAACCTTTGCAATCTTGCAGAAGTCCATCTTAACACAATAGACCCAAAGGACATAGATTTACAAAAAAAAGCATTCTATGCAGCGGGTCTTCAGGTTGCTTCTTTATTGCGTCACAAGTTTTCTCCCGAGCGATTGGCCTATAGTCGTGAGATTGATCCTATTGTTGGTGTCAGTTTCACGGGATTATTTGACTTTCTTGTTCACGCATTTGGGGCTGATTGGCTTACCTGGATGATGGATGGCGCACGCGTCGGCTTCTATCATAAAAAGTACACCAATAAACTTATTGAATATCTTACGATTTGGAAAACAAGTGCCGAAAAAGCAGTTAAAGATTACTGTGAAGAGCACAGCATTCGTATTCCCAACAGATTTACCACCGTACAACCTGCTGGATCAAAGAGCCTGTTGACTGGGGCCTCTCCCGGCTGGCACCCACCCAAAGCCCAGCGATTCATTCGTCGAATTACTTTTGGTGTGAACGATCCGCTAGTTAGTGCCTTGCGTGATTATGGATACAATGTGATTCCAGCTCAAAGTGCCAGGGATGAGCAAGGGAACCTGCTGGATGACATTGCTGATCCCAGGGTTCAAGAAGTATTGGTAGAAATTCCTACGGAAGTTTCCTGGGCAAACATTCCTGGCTGTGATGTTCATGATTTAAGTAAATTACCAATAAAAGCTCAATGGTATCTTTACATGCATGTGCAGTTGTTCTATACAACTCATAATACATCCGCGACTCTTGAGTTCAGGGAAGATGAGATCGATCTACTTTCGGAGCTGATTACATCGAACATTCAAAATAACATGGGTTACATATCGGCTGCTCTCCTCGCTAGATTTGATGCTAATGAGACGTTCCCTCGGTTACCGTTTGAACCAATCAGCAAAGAAATCTTCGATCGGCGAATGGCTGCTGTAAACGCAGTCCGAAGTACTTTGCCGGAAGGGACAAATGTACTCGATCTTCTTGCGAAATACGATGCATCGGATTACGAACTCAAAGGCGCCGCTGGTTGTGATTCCGCCAAATGCTTAACTGAATCTGAAAAAGACACGGATCAAGTCGGACTTTTGAAGTGATCTAAAACCGATAGAGCGTGCTAGACTGAGTCATCCAGACAACGTCTATGCACGCCTACCTTATCCCGTCAAGGTCCCACGACCATTACGGGCCAGAGGTCCAGGAAAAATTAGAAATTTTCCAGGATCTATGGAAAGGCTATTATAATACGACCTGGCTTGATCTAAAGGAAAATTGGATCAGACTGGATGCAATTCAATCAGCCTGGGATGCTCTCGCCAAGGCAAGAAAGGCTGAAACCGGAACTGGTTTTTACGTTACACCCGAGCAATACAAAAATGTCCACAATCGTTGATTCTCAGATTGAGGCAATGGCCCTTAGCCAGCCTGCTTTAATAAAGCCTTTTCGCTTTGATCAGGTAAATCCAGCGTCTTACGATGTGCGACTTGCCGGAAAGATTTTAATTGAATCCGAAGATGGTCAGTGGATTCAGCAATCGCTGCCTTATATTCTTAGTCCCGGAGAGTTCATCCTAGGGGTAACTGAAGAATATTTCAATGTGCCTAATTACATGGAAGCAGTTTTTCAATTAAAATCTTCTCGCGGTCGGGAAGGATACGAGCATGTTCTTAGCGGCTATATTGACCCCGGCTACTCTGGCGAAATTACACTTGAATTAGTCAATGTTAATCGCTACAGGGCGCTTCCCTTGGTGAAAGACATGCTCATAGGTCAAGTTAGGTTCATGAAAACTGATCAGCCGTGCCGTGTCTCTTATGCAACCAAAGGGCACTATCAAGGCGACAGGGGTGTCAAGCCATCAAAGGTAAGTGTCTTCGGCGTTTGCAACGAGAATCCATAGTATTCCTGGAAACCTAAGGAAGCCATAGGCGTGACGCCGGCACAACACTAGGCGCGATGCCCCCATGCAAGTCGTTCATCCGGTAAATAATCCTGCTCTGGTTAGCTATCATCGACCAGAGCTTATTGATTTAATGCCGAGCCTTGAGCTGGCATTAGATTGCTGGAATCTGCTTGATACTAACGGCAGGGGGACTGCTAAGGCAAAATATTTACTCCAGGAACCAGCAGAGCCCAAGAAAGCCTACGAGGCCCGTCTTCATCGATCTACTTATACACCAATTTACAGGGATTCAATTCGCGCCTATGCCGGATTGCTGAATCGGTTTCAACTTATTGATGCGCCTCCTAGCCTGGTAGCATCAGAAAATAACGTTGACTTACAAGGATCTAGCGTCCACAGTTTTTGGAATCGTTGTGACGAACAAGCCATCAGAGATGGTGGTGTTTTCATCATGGTTGACATGATGCCAGAAACTGGGGATGTGAGCAATTTCATTGATCAGCAGAAAGATGGCAGGCATCCCTATCTGATCATGATTGAACGCAAGGACGTTATCAATTGGTCGGTTGAATACAAGGGCGGCAGGGAATATGTTCATCACGCTACAGTTAGGCAAATCAAGTCAGTTCCAGATCCCAGTGGGTATGGCGTAAAATTAGAACCGTATTATTATGTACTAAAGCCAAATCTGGTTGAAGAATATCGACTTGAGAAGAGGGACGGTAAATGGTTGCAAATCAAAACCGATTCGGTTGTAACAACTCTGCCGATTGTTCCATTGATCTGGTATGGCGCATCTACCAGTAAATTTGGTCAGGGTGACTTGCCGATGAATGGCCTGGCTGAATTAAGCGTTCAGCATTATCAAATGCGTTCAGACCTGAACGAACTGCTGCACAAGTGTGCAATGCCTGTACCTGTCAGGAAAGGCGCCCCGACAGGCGTAGACGGGCGCCCTGCAGCATTAGTGCTTGGTCCAAACACAGCAGTTGATCTGCCCGCAGAAGGTGGAGATTTCAGTTTTGCTGAGCCAACTGGACGCAGTATTGAGCGCCACCAAGCGGAAATAACTCACGTAGAAGGGCTGATGGATAGGTCGGGCCTTAATTTCTTGTATGGCGCAAATATTAAGACAGCGACAGAAGCATCTCTTCGGGCGTCTCAAGTAGCATCACAAGTGGCGTCGCTGGTCAGGAACAAGGTCAGTTCCTTTAATACAGTAATGAGATTGTGGGCAGTTTATGCTGGAGAGACTACTACTCTGTCTCCCGAATCAGGTATTTCCCTGAATGACAGCCTGATCAATCGACCGATAGATCCAAGCGGCATTGCTCAGATGGTTAACCTGCATAACGCAGGATTACTAAGTGGTGCCACCGTGCTGTCTGAGTTGCAACGCGGCGGTGTCTTGGACCCTGACCTGAAAGTAGAAGAAGAACTTTCCAGAATCGACAAGGAGTCAATTGCGCCCCCACCGGTCAAGAATACCGAACCACCTACCGTCAATCCTTTAGGAAAACAATAATAGATAGCCGAGGTTTCGGTGTTATACTGGATTAGACAGTGCCAGCCAATGATTTTAGCACGCATAGAGTTCAAGCAAGAGCATGCTGAGAAGTTTATCGAATCATCTGGTAACAATCAGACCGTTATCGAGCAGACATTTGAGTCGGTCGATGAGCTGATCGAAGTCCTTCGGGAATTTGAGCCATTCATCAAAGACTGCACGGCAGTGGTCAATGGTAAAATGCTTCAGTTGAGTTCCTTCAAGGCTAAGTGAATCATCCGCTACCGGCAGGCAAGTGGCTACGATCAGCCGGTGGCAGTTTCGCATATCAAATACTAGGTCCCGTCTGTCGCCTGTATGACCGCGAGGAACTGCCCTGGCCATGCTGCCGGCTAAGTTGGAAGGGCAAGGAGCCAAGTTGGAATCGCATCGGAAGCAGGTTCGTGCCAGATGTTGCAACGTCGCGCTGCCCCAGCTACGCTGTGTATGGAACTGATCAGTGGGGGAATGAATGGAACCAAGTCCTGACCATCTACAACAGGAAATTGACTCCAACGGAAAAGCAGTGGTGGATAACAAAGAAGCCACCACATCTGGCGTATCCGGAACTGCCAAGCGACCTATCCGAGGACTAGACTGGACTTCCATTTTGTCCAGGTCAAACCTGGAAAGTCCTGGATACAGGGAAACCATAGAAAAAATGAAGGCAGATGGCAGGCTGAAAAATCAGTTATAATGAGCTTAAGCATGGCATCTATTGCTGGATCATGAAAGACGCAGTTGAAGATCGTTTTAATCGACTCAAGCGATCTGCGCAAATCATTGCAAGTCTACTGGACAATCCAAATCAAACTTTTATCCGTAAAGCGGAAAATTCTGGGTGCCTGGATGAGTTCGACTTTCTACTGGAGGAAGTTCGCCTATGGCTGGATGATGACTTCTACTTTGAAGATGTCGCCTGGAACATGGTCAACAAACCGGACTCTCTGAAGCAAGCCAGTTAAGTTTTGTTACAAGCTTGACGGAAGGGCTTTGGTCGGTCTATGTTGGGTCTGTTGTTACAGGGACAGACCCATGCCCGGACTCTCGACTACTGAAGATACAGCGCCCACCCGGCGCTCAAATCGTCCGCTCACTCAGTTTGCTTGTCGGCTTACTGAAGATTTCCTGCTTGGAAAGCTTGAGCCCAAGAAATACATTATCCACAATACGACAGTTGACTGCACTGAGACAAAGTCAAGTACTACTCTTGCAGTTAAACTGTTCAGCACTCAAATTCTGACGGTATCACTTGCTTTGCCGACAGAAGAACCTTTGCATGTGTCAATCAACGTTGGAGATAAGTTCACGAATGCAGGACACCCAACTAAGACTTCAATCGAAAGACTGAACGGACTACTTGACAGCCTAGGTATTCATGGGATCATCCCTGAAGGAGTCAGAATTTTCAAAGATTTTACTCATGATATGTTTTACCTGGGCAAGGGCGATGACAAGATTGCAGTTGGCGAAAAGTACGCACATAACGTCAGCCTGAAACCGGACTCTTTCAATTTTATCGTTGAGGCATCTGACCTGCCTGCCGAGAAGCTTAAGTGAAAAGCTATCCAACATGGATCTGTGATCCTTGTGGCACCAAATACGGAACATGGTACGCCAGTGGTCAATACACTGGCCCCGCTTCTCATTGCGCCACTTATCATCATGGTAAATGTGGGATCTGCAATGATCAAGATGTGCCTGTTACTGAGCCGCGAGATTTTGGACATCTCTTAGACTGGGATGTATTAAGCAAAAATCTCAGTGGCGACTACAATCGTAAAAAATATAGGAAAACTCGGAAGGCGCGTACTGATTGAGTTTTTACTAATTAAATATGCAGAAGGGTGCAAAGTTGATTACACAGTCAGCCTTTCGCTTGGACGCAATCATGGAATCGGCATCAGTTTACTCTGCCCCTTGTTTTTAGCAGAGATTAACCTGATGCCTTTATTTGCGTCTACACATATTTATTACCTGGAAAACGGCTAATGCTAGAATCAGCGACGAAAACCTATCCAAAATCACTGCATATGTATAAAATCCAATATTCCGACAACGAGTGTCGTGTGCTATGTGCCTGTGGAATGACGCATGCTTACACCATGTCTAAAGAATACTGGCCCGACAAGGATATTTCAGTCATCGATCAATTGGATGACTCATGGAAGAACTGAACCCCGTCATCGTGGCACTGAATCTGTCTCTGATTGCGGGCATTGCCATGGTCCTGATTTTTAAATTAGACAATTACTGATGACCATCTTTCAGGCATTTTGCTGCACTTTGGGGCCAGCCGTATTTGGCATGGGGCTTTCTTATGTCACAATTACCGTAATTGCTAAAATAGCAAAAAAGAACAACAGCCACACCGATACATAACTTTAAATGTCAGCGTTTCATGACATCGGTAAACTAACAGGATGTTTTGCTAGGCTGACATCGCCCAGCCATCGTTAGATGGTTCCAATCATTTCTGGGCTTGGCCGCTGAGTGGCAGCGGTGTCGAATTCTGTTTCTAACATTGCTTAAAACAATTAGTCTGCTTGGTGTTGCTGCACTGGTTATCTCGTCATTCAAGCCAGTACACGCAATTACCAAGCAATGCACGGTAGCTTCCTATTACGGCTACGGTGATGGTTTTCATGGTAAAACAACGGCAAACGGAGAGCGATTCAATGGTCGAGGCATTACAACTGCACATCCAAGCCTGCCATTCGGATCCAAGTTGCTGGTATTCAATCCCGACACAGGAAAGTCTGTGATGGTCCGTGTCAATGACAGGGGACCCTATGTTCATGGTCGAGGTCTTGACCTGAGCTACGGGGCCTTCCTGAAGGTAGCAAATCCCTCACAAGGCACCGCCAAGGTCTGCTATTCGCAGGTCGTCTGATCCGGTACCGCTAGACTGGGGGCAAGGGCCCCCTTTTTGATGGTCGAAATTATCTTCACGGAAGACCAGCGCCAAAGGGCCCTGAATGAAGCTACAAGGCGTCAGCAGTCCAACGAAGCCGCTGGCCGCAAGGGACGTAACAACGGGCCAGCAGTGGGCACCAGCGCACTGGAAATGAATATAATCGGTGCTGGTGGCGAGCTAGCGGTTGCTGTCTACCTTGACCTGGAACAGCATGTCTTCGGTGATCTGGTGCCCGTCAGAGGATCGTCGGATTTGCCTGGTAAAATAGATATTAAAACCAGGAAATGCCATTCGTGGGACTTGCTAGTGCAGTTGGACGACGACCTGGATAAAACATATGTTTTGGTTACCATACAAAACAAAAGAATATTTATCCAGGGCTGGATACATGGGTCTAAAATGCAACGGGAGTGGATCAAGGAGTACGCCAAAGGCAGGCCATGCTACTGCGTACCTCAGTCAGAACTAAACCCAATCGAGGAACTGAAATGGCAAACGGAAGTTGCTTAGGACGCCATGACTGTTGGGTGTCATGGGAGGAAGACGATGGCGAAGATGTGGCAATTCTGAATTTCTCGGATGAGCTAATAGAGGAATTGGGATGGTCAGAGGATGATCTACTGGAATGGACAGACAATGAAGATGGTACTTTCTCTTTGGTGAAAACGGAATGATGGAAAAACCATTACATCCATCTGAATTGAAAATCCGAGTAGCGGAGCAGATGTGGAAAGAATGTCGATCTAAGGGTGATCCAATAGAGCCTCCACTGGCAATCTATGCTATGGCTGAAATAGCCATCAAGGAAATCTATGTAAATGTTGACAAAATGTTGCTCAACATGATACGAGACAGATTAGAAGAGCTACTATGATCTATGACTGATGAAGAAATTATAAAAGTTATCCAGGATAAGATCCGTAACCACGAACTCCGGGTGGCCATCGTTTCCGGTATCCTTGGATCTGCGATCCTGGCCGGCATCTTCCATGCTATTCGTCTCAACCACATCTTGTTATCAAGATGATCTAACGCAAGACGAGTGGGACGAGCTAATAGTGCTGAAAAATGCCATCAGCTACTCGCCAAGCACGGTCCATCCTGTTAAGATGGAGCGGTTCACCCAACTCTTCGCCAAAAGCCTGAGGGGCAAGGGCGACCCAAGTATTCGATGATACAATCTAATGCTGATAATTGCCCTACCCTGCCCAAGGAAGGATTCCATGTTCAGTACAGGAGTGGTGATTTTGAGCATTCCATATCTTTTGGTGACACGACTTGCGTTGACGCTATTGAATACATTGCTAAATTCATGCTTGGGTGCGGATTCAATTCTAGAGTTATCGCTTACGGACTTAAGAAATCCGCCCAAGAAATAGAAAATAAAATTACCGCTTAGTAACCTGGCAGGCCACCAACAAGACCTCGCTTGTTGACCGTAAGTCCAGGACTGAAGGCCCTCCGCACTGGGGGGCTTTCTAGTAAACCTGTATCAGTCAAATTATGAACAAATCCCAACGGTCTTGACACGATGACAAAGAGGGGTCTATGGTTGAGACACAGGTAGACCCCTGTTACTACGCCATCTGCCACTTACTACCAATTATGGAACGAGTTCTTGATTTCTCTGATGTGACCAGCTACGACTTCAGCCTGATGGGTCCAGATATGATCCTGGAACTATTTCAAGGTGATGTCGTTACTAAGATTCGCATTGGAACGGACAAAACAAAAGCCAAACCCGAAAAGGTTATTGCAAATATCGCGACGCAACAGCAAACCGTTATCAATGCTGTTAGCCGGCCCCCGCAACCGCTCAAGCATAGGAAGATTCCTCTGACGCGTCTCAATGAGACACAAGTCAAGGAAATCCGGGGCAACTGGGAGGCCACCGTTCAGGCATGCGGCACCAAGAATGCAGCGGCTGACCAACTAGCTAAGGTCTACAACTGTAGTGCCAAGAACATCTATGCAATTATTTACAGGTACTCCTGGGCCAACGTCTGAAAAACTCGTTAAACTGAGCACGTGGCAATCCCGTTGCCGCGTGTGAGGAGAGGCGTTAGACTGGCGCTGGCCCCCTAAGCCGGCGCTTTTTTATGTCTGACGAACTTCCTTGTATGGTCATCACTCTTGATGAGTATAAGTTCCGCATTAACGATCCGAACGAGCCAGACGGGTTTGTTGAATACAAGGGTAAAATGGAAGTATCTTATGATGGAGAATTCCTGGGAATAGATACCTGGGAAGCTCCGATCGATAAGGATTTTGACGATCTGGCTCCCGGTGGATGCCTGACACTTGCAGGGCCAAACCAGGCCAATTTGCTGGTGGGTGCAATTTTGGCATTATTGGAATCGTATGGTGAGCCTAGTTTTTATCATGACGAGGACATTCAGAAAGAATACGAACAAATGGTATCGCAAACCAAGGACGCATATGCTGAGAAAGCAACTGAAGAGTCTTAGTTCGGACCCTGATGTATCACAGTATCCAATGTCTGGGCTGAATAGGGTTAACTCATTAAATCCCCCTAGTGATTACGACGACATCAAAGTAGCTGCATGCTACGAAACAGACTATCGCCGTAAGAGTTAATCCCAGTCCATATACATTTAAGGCAAACTTGTGTATGGACATCCAGCCATCAAAACGTACCTGGAACACTCCGGTCAGGGAGCGGTGGAACGCTCCCATCCATCATTGTCTAAAAGCTATAGACGCTCATGTTGATTTGTATTTAAAAACAGGCGATTCGTGGCATATGGAGCAAGCTAACTTCTTGAGAAGTTATTTGCATCAATTAAAGACCTGGATACATCAAGAAGAAAATCGTTTAAAATATCGCAATGCGGAAGATACGGAATGACTTTCTGGCCGACGATTTTCAGTTTCGTGCCATTTGATCATTGCATCTTGACGTAACGGACCTCGATCAAAACAAACCTTGAAGTTTTGCTGAGCTGCCATATCGATCAGTTCCCGCACAGTGCCACTGTGCTTCAATCTTTCCTGGATGATTAACTCAGGCCGTTGGTCATACAATTCGCCATAAGCATTATAGTCTGACACGGTATTCATTTTCTCAATAATTGACCGTTATCAGGATTCCGACTAATTAACGGAATACTGATAGGCACATGAAAGCTAGATATGCTATCAACAGCAATGCGTCTAAAAGTTCAATTTATTTGTGAACGCATCAGTGTTGGCGCATCTGTAGAGTTGAATGACATAGCGTGGATCCAAAAGCTAGCAGACAGGAATCCAACTGTTGCTACTGCCCTCAGGAAGGCCCGCAGGTCTTCGGTGACTCAAGATGCACCCGCTGATGGCTTGGATGCTTTTATGGCGGACCTGGATTTAGGTGATCCAGATCCTAGTAATCATTTAATCGGACCTCAGGACCCTGTTACACTTGCCGAATGGTTCAGTAACAGGCAGGCATGGTTTAGAGGTGGAATCAATTAAATTGTCATAATAAGCAATTAAAATCGTCAGGCCAACAATGTAAGAAAATACTCCGCAAATTGAGATTGCGAGAAAGATTTCGACTAAGTCACTTTTTCTTTCGCTTTTTCCCCGCCTTGCTGAGAGCAATTGCTTGAGCTTGTTTCGGATCACGGCCCTCACGGATTAAGGTACTAATGTTCTTGCTGATTGCTTTCTGACTGGATCCTTTCTTCAGGGGCATTTGCATCCTCCAGATTGTCTAGTGTTAGAATCCAGGCGACAAATACGCCGGTCCCTAGTAATACAATTCCAATACCAATTGAAATATCCCATGGAAAATCAGTCATGACTACCACTTCACGCGATCGCTCCAGTAAGCCGCACTCATCTTACCTTTGGCGATATTTTTTGCGTGTCGCGCCTTGAATGAAGCACGTTTTGCCTTATCAGCAGCAGATTCGCCCGCTGTTGGTGGCTTGGTATCTGCGCCTTGTTCGCCAAAACGAATTAATTTTACTTTATCGCCCTCTTTCGCTACAACCACATGGCTTTTGGTTGGATGATTTGGAGTTCTTTTTGGTTTATTGTATCCATCTACGCCGGCTTTGTCTAGGCGAGGATCTTTTTTGGCAGCCATGGAACTAGCGCTATCAGTTCACTAGGTTGCCTGAACACATTGTTATACTGCTTTAGATGCACTTAGAACGTGCCGCATAAAGACCCGGAAAAAAGCAGAAAATATAAAACCGAATGGGCAAGGCGGAATCGCTCTATTAAGAGTTCATTGCCATACTTTAAAGCAAAAAAGCAGATAATATTTGAAGCCAAGAGTAAGCCATGCGCGATCTGTAAACAGACCTTCCCGCCGCAAGCAATGGATCTGCATCACGTTGATCCGGCAGGTAAAGAATTTACGGTATCTACTGCCCTGCGAAAAGTTGGGTACGAAAAACTGATACAGGAAATCAACAAATGCGTTGCACTGTGCGCTATTTGCCACAGACTGCTACATGCTGGACTGGTGGAAATGGAATACCCGATGTCAGATTCGAACTGACACTGTGAGGATTTTAAGTCCTCTGCCTGCTGCCAATTGGGCTAATCGGGCGTATACCCAATATACCAGATATTTCTAGGAACGCAAGGCCTGCTTTGTAAAAATTTATTAAATATCCTAATTGGAATACTTACGATAGCACTGTTCTATTTTAAGTATGAGTTGCAGAAAGAAAGATATAATTGATCGTCATCACATTACTCCGAAGTACAAAGGAGGCACGGATGACGCGGAAAATATAGTAAAAATATCCAGAACATGTCATGCGATGTTTCATTATTGCAATTGGCAACTATGGGGTAATACTGAAGACTATGTTGCGTATAAAGGCCTTTCTTCCCAGTCCAATAAATGTGAAATAATAAAAGCTTTATCCAGTATGAACGGCAAGAGGATGTGCGAAGAGAAAAAAGGAATATTTTCCCTTACGGATGAAGAGAGGAGGAGATATTCTTCAATTGGCGGCAAAAAGGCTGGAAAATATATGTCAAATTCGATGTGGATTAACAATGGCGCTCAAAATAAGCGGATACCAAGATCCGATATGCCTCCAGTCGGATGGGAAAAGGGTAAGATAAAAAAACCTAAAAAGTGCCAGAAAAGAACATGGCGAGAATACCTTGACGGCTTCGATGATATTTACAAGGAAAGATTAGAGTATTTGAATGACAAAAATTTAAACGAATGGGGAATTAAAACTAAAATAGCTAAAGACTGGGGCATATCTAGGACACAGGTGAATAGGTTCTTGTTTAAATTCTCTGATAAGGTCGGAATAGGAGCGGCCGGGATCGAACCGGCAACCTTGCGCTAATCTGGCGCTAATACGGAGTATAAAGCCGCTGTTCTACCAATTGAACTACGCTCCCGACTCACACAGTATACCGAGCAGCCGTCGTTTTGGCAATGTCCCGGTCTCATCATCTCCTATCGACAGCCCCCGATGGGTTGGCTAATGTCTGCCTAAGGCCCTATGACCTACAATGCCCCGCCAAACCAAGTCCCGCACCAGTCGCCGCCGCCTGCAAGGGCAACGCATCTTGGATTTCGTGTCAACCCATCGGATTGCCGGTAATGGTATCCTGGGCGTTACCGCTGCCAGGAAGTTTGCTTCAAAAAACAAAATTTCCTATCCTGCGGTGATTCATGTCCGCCGGAATGGCTACACCATCGATAGTTTCTTTTTGGCAGAAAAAGGAATGTTTGGACTGACCTATGCCGAATTCAACTGGATGTTATTTCCTTGCCTGAAGGAACTGGTCGAAAAAATTGGCCCAAGTCAGTTGTTTTCTGACCTGGACCTGTATGACTGGGCTTCTGAAGAAGAAAGCTATAGGGTTGACTATGCTTTTGTTTAAGCAACCCTAGTTAGACGGTTACCAAAGTTGAACTTATAGCCCTCGACGGTTTCATCCTGACAGGGCTCCAAATAAGTTCTAAAGCAACAGATCTTATTGATTGATGTGACATCAACGCCAAATTCCTTGGCAATGTCATTCTGTCTTTCACCCAAGCGAGCCCTGAGGCGAATGTCATAGATTTGACGATCGCTGAAGAAACCCTGCTTGCGTCCACGTTTGATTGGATCCTTATGCAGGGGAGGCCGGCGCATAACACGCCTGACGACGCGACTTGGAGTACTGACGGAAACATTGGCGATCCTGGCTATGGTGTCATAGTCATAGCCCTGGCACCTTAGGTCCCAGATACGGTCTTCCTTGGGGATGGAGATCCTTCCTCTTGTTCTGGCCATGGTTGGGGGGGGTTGACAGATGTCCCACTACCCCTTTATCTTAGACGAACAACTGCGGATGTCAACATGAAACTGGAAAAAACCACGGCCTTCGGCCTGCTCCTAGCTCTGGCTGGACTTTTTATTTATTCTGAGGTCGTCAGGAAAGATCATGAGATGCACATGAAGGAACACAAATACCAGGAAATGGTTAAATCAACAAAGGGAATTATCTGATAGCCTATTGAAGGCATCTTGCCGTATCGAACGGCTTCTCTTGGCTATGTGCCAAGCGTGTTCCTTACACCAAGATGCAGTGACCCTCCTGTTTGGGCATCATCCCTGGGAACCATTTTGTTAGCGCCAACAAAATGGTCACCGTTTGGGGGCTAGGCCTGGAGGGTGTTTTTATGTGTTGCCAATAGCCCCTCTTACTTCCCTGACGGAAAGTGCAGGTATCGAACCTGCAATGGCCGGTCCCAAGGAACCGCCGGGAATTCCACCCGGAACATCTCCATTATACCGAACTTTTCAGTTTGGCACGCACCTCTTCCCATTCGATTGGCCTGTAGTCCGTGTGTTCTACGCATACGCAGAAATACCTAGGGTCAATATCACCTTGTTCATCCTGCACACGACGGAAATGCAAATGCCCATGAATATTTCCCGTGTAACGCGTCAAATTACAGGGATGTACCGGTATGTGCGTTAGGATATAGCTATCCAGGTAATGGCAACCCCTGATGTCTCTGAAATATTTTGTATAATCACTGAGCTTAAATATATCATGATTTCCTCTGATCAGAACTTTATTTCCATTCAATTTTTCTAGGCACTTCAGCCCGCGCCTAGGGATAGCTACATCGCCAAGATGATAAACCTTATCGTCGGGGCCAACAACGCTATTCCAGTTGTCAATCAATGCTTCATCCATTTCGGATGCATTGTCCCAAGGTCTAAGCTTGGACCCGTCATCACGCAGGAATCGACATACACCAGCGTGGCCGAAATGCGTGTCAGCGGTAAGAAAAGTTTTTGTCACAATGGTTATTGTGGCGCTAATACAGTATAGCTTGACAAGGACGGATAACCGTCTAGCATGTCAGGGCCTTCTGGTACGGCCTATGACTGCCCTGGTTACCCCCGTCGAAGTGCTGCCCGCTGAACCCGGTCATGACTACCGGGCAACCTATTGCCTTGACGGCCAATATGATCATTTGCAGATAAACGCCGCTAGCCACTATGAAGTGTGGCTAATTGTTAAGCGGTCGTATCCAATGGCTTGTGTCGTCGCCATTCTGTTGGTGACCATCTAAGACCGTCTAATGCCTATGCCAATCCGACCATGAACGACCTACTGGAAACGACCACAGCTCTGATTGAAACGGGCCACCGTAGCCCACGGGCTACAGCTATCTCCGTCCTTAGAGCATTGTCAGCGACCCTCAGGATTTCTTTAGATTCTGAGGAGTATAATTTGTCAAATTGCGCTGACTGGATTGATCTTCAACTTGAACAATCGAAACCACCCGATGACCAGCCCTAAGACCATTGCCGCCGCTGAATTCGCCAACGAATTGGCTGAAGTACTTGAACTGAAGCTACTCGGTTCCGAAAAGGTTGGAGAACAGCCTTGGAACGAATACGCTTATCAGATTCTTGCTAATTATCACAAAGCCGTAGATAAGTCGGTCACACCCTATCGGCCTCTTTGGCGTTCGCTGTACGAAGCTTACAGTTCGCTAGATAAGTCGAATCCACCTTACTTTATTTTTTCACGCATCATAACAGCATTTTGTGAACGGATTGAATCCGACTTTCCGGTACATGAAATCGATCGCGATATTCTGTTGGGATATTTGCGTGATGAATCAGAAAAAGCATTGATTTGCGAATGACTTTGCCACAATTCCTGATACTTGCGGCGGCTTATGCTGCCGTTATTATCCTTATTGCAAAATCACACCTACCTTGAATGGGCAGCTACTGGGCTACGTCAAAATCTGAGGTTGAATTTTACTTGGTGCATGCCAGGAGGCCATTAGCTAGGAACAAGTTTTCTAGATTTCGTGGTGTGCATAAAAATAGCAACCCGGACAAGCCTTTCAGGGTTGCGATCTGCTTTAACGGTAGGCGCATCCTTGGTGGCACTTACTCTGATGAGATTGAAGCAGCTAAGGCTTATAACGAGCTTGCTCTGCGTGTGGTTGGACCAAAGGCATTCTTCAATGAAATACCCGAGGAATCCGGTGAATCAAAAATCGCTTGACATGAAAAGGTCTGCCAGTTTCATGGTTACGCTAGCCAAAGCATTGAAGACTGTCAATAAAGAGTCAGTTACACCCGAGGAACTGATTGCAATGGCCAAAATGATCAATCAAAAGGCCCAATTATCCTGAAATCCTGACATCTTATGATGGAACACCAAAGTCCGCCGCTGGAAACACCAGCATGTTGTATGATATGGAAGGAGATTAGAAGTACCTTTAACTGGCACTCCTTCCAAGACTTTCCTGATTACAAAACAATGCCCTGCATTAGTAGCTGGAGAGTCAACTATTGCCCATCATGTGGCTCTGAAGTACGTTTAACTGTCTGGAGGCAACCTTGACTAACGAAAGGGAATTTGTTCCACCACCACCAGAATTGATGGAGCGCTGGGCCGAAGAGTCCAAGAGCAAGCCAACGATACAGTCAGCATTCAATTATGTTGCGTACAAGGCCGCGCAGTGGGGCTTTGATGCCGCTAGGGAGCCAGACCCATCCAGCCTGAAGCAACGCGCCCTGAGGGGCCTGGAGCGCATTCAGAGCATCGATGTCGTATCCGTGTGGGTTGGCAGGGATGCGTTTGATGTGATCCGAACGGCCCTGGGCAAGGTGCCGGATAACGCATAAGCAACACTGATGAGTCAAGGCTTGACGCCCTAGGTGTCTAAGGCTAAGTTAGGCATGTCCTTAGACACCTCCACAGGCTTTTAGCCATGCCCCGGATCGCTAAGCCCATGCTCGCTGGAACCTATGACGCCTCCAAGGCGCGGTTCCCTTATGCAGCAACACCCAAGATCGATGGTATTCGCTTCGTGATGGTTGATGGCGTTGCCCTGAGCCGCTCGTTCAAGCCCATCCGTAACGCCCATGTGCAAGCCACCTTGCGGCAGTGGCTGCCAGACGGCACCGATGGCGAATTAACCTGCGGTGACACGTTCCAGTCGTCATCTTCGGCGATTATGTCCGCCGATGGTGCTCCCGATTTCCACTGCTGGGTGTTTGATTTTGTCCACCCCAGATCTGAGTATATCCACCCCTATTGTGAGCGGATCAACGATCCGGTGCTGACAAGCCTGGAGGCTGAACATGCCCAGTATCCTGCTTCTTTTGGTCTGACCATCCTTAGGCCTGAAATGGTCGACGATGAATCAGAACTGCGAGCCATCGAGGAGCAGTATCTGGATGCTGGTTTCGAGGGTGTCATGGTGCGCGATCCAAACGGAACATACAAGTTTGGCCGGTCGACCGCCAAGGAAAACACCCTGCTGAAAGTTAAGCGATTCTTGGATGATGAAGCTATCCTGATTGATGTGCTGGAAAAACAGCACAACATGAATGAGGCCACTCAAGACGCTTTTGGCCGTACCAAGCGCTCTACTTGTCAAGACGGCAAGGTTGGTGCAGATACCGCTGGTACACTGGTTGTGCGTAACGCAGAGGGGCTAGAGTTTGGAGTTGGAACCGGCCTTGATGATGTACTACGCGCCCAGATTTGGGCTGATGTAGATGCATACAAAGGAAGACTGGTACGGTTCAAATATTTTCCAGTTGGCGTCAAAGAAAAGCCCCGCCATCCGGTGTTCCTGGGCTTCCGCCACTCGGAGGATCTGTGATCATGGCTACCAAACAGCAAGAACAGATGATTGAACAAATCATCGATGAATTTGATTTCGACAGGATGCATACGGTTATGGTCGCCCTGGACTGGCAGTGGCAAACAACTGCCGGCAACGGTCTAGCTATTCCATCCAAGGAAAGACTGATTGCTGCTGCACAGTGTCATCTGCGTAACTGCATCAGGACTGGCTATTGTGCATCCGGCGGACTTGTAGCACGTTATCATCCCGGTGATGACAAAGGTGCAGAATGGTTTGAATTGGAATTTGTCGTTTGCGGGGCTGATAACTGTGACTGATGTTGAACTGATTAAACAGAAACGCCTTAAGGTTGGTGATGTCTTGCAAGATCGCAAGGATTCTAGGAATGGTTCATCATGGGAGTACAGGATGAAATTATTGTGGGTTGGCAAAGAGATTGCTGTCTGGAGCCACCAAAATCGCCAAGTAGGCAAAGATTGGTCACAACCCGAAGAAAAGGCACACAAATATCTGTTAAAATATCACGACTGGCAAAAAGCAACCAAGGAGCAACTCGATGACTGACCCCATTGCTGACCTTGAGCTGCGCGTGCAGCGGCTTGAGGCCATGCGCGAAACAGAGAAGACTGCGCTGCTTGATGCCTTTCGGCAGATCGAAGAGCTGAAGTGCCGCCTCGACTTCCACTACATAAAGATCAACCGACTAGAGGAGACTAATGACTGACAACCACCCGATCACCCCACCGCCTGAGCTGGTGGAGCAGTGGCGAGCCGCCGCCGGCAACGTTCCGGCTTCGCTATCTACGGATCCCGGTGGGCGGCGAGATTACATCGACTACATCGCCACCCAGGCCGCAAATTGGGGGTACCAGCAAGCGGTCCAAGAACTAGAAACCTTCCTAAAAAAACATAAATAACTATGGCACGCTTAACCTTTGGTCAAAAAATAAAGTTATGGCAAAAGGAGTTTATTCCTGACCCTTCGTCGCCATCTGGTATTAAGTGGAAAACCTTGGACGCCAGTCGCAAGAAGCCGCGTGTGGCTGGCTATTTAAACGAACGCGGATACTATGTGGTCAAAACGCATGGAAAGGAATACAGGTGCCATCAGATTGTTTTAGCCTTAAATGGAGTCATGCCTAATCAAAGGCAGTCTGAAGCAGATCACATTGACCGAAACCCTTCCAATAACTCACTTTCAAACCTTCGCTGGGTGAGCGGTAGCCAAAACTGCAAAAATAGGAAAACAACGGGCAAGGTGCCATTCAAATACGTAATCTCTCGTGGTGTCAAGTTTATAGCCAGGTACAGGCATCCTGTTACCCGAGAAAAGATTCAAGTAGGGACCTATGACGATGCGTACGAAGCTCACTGCCAAGCTCTTGCTCACCGCCTTGAAAATCACTGGATCAAACAATGAAAACCGTAACTGAACTTGCTCAACAAATTGCCGACCAGGAGCTGCTGGCTTGTGGCAATTACCTTGAAAAGGTCGCCGCATGGTTCCCAGAAGATGTGACTGAGTTGTATAACTATCGCCGCCCGAGGCCACTAGGGCTGAAAGAGTTGGCGCTTGCCAGCGTAAAACGACTTGAGGAGAGCGGTGATTTTTTCTCGGACGAGATGCGTGAGCTTAAGTTTATTCGTAAAGCACTGGAGCAACTCGATGACTGACTTCCGAGCACTGTGCGCTGAGCTTCACGCTGCCTTTAACACCTACGCAGTGGATATGAAGCACCATGACTTACTGGAACGTGCCCGCGCACTGCTGGCCGAGCCGGAGGCCGAGGGGCCGACGATCCCCTCCCGCTATAGGGGACATGAAATAGCTGTTTACCGTGACGGTTTTCATGCGGGCTACAAGGAAGCATTAGCCATCGCCGCCGAGCCGGAGGCCGTGGGGCCAAGTGCTGATGAGTTGATTGGCCTTGCCCTTGGGCGTGAGCCGTGGGCAACCTGGCTACGGTCAGGCGGCTGCCTTGAGTCGGCCCATTGTGAGCTGGTTGATCTGATGCTGGCCGGCATCGCCTGCGCCGGCCTGGCTGAGCAGCCGGTGGGTCCGTTTGTGGTTCGCCACTACACAAATGACGAGCGGCCTTCAATCAAAGGCAACGGCTTTGACGGCCTTGAGATCGGTGAAGACCGCCAAGAAGCCGAAGAGTTCATCGCTTGGATCAACAAACGCATTTGCCAAACCCCCGAGGTAACCAATGACTGACCTTTCCCCCGCCGCGCAGGCTGTGAAGGATGCCTTTGATTCCAAGTGGGCAGGCACTAGGCATCAAGCTCTCATCGCCGCCCTGCGGGCTGCTGCGGATCGGCTTGGCTACTGCCTTGACGGGAGTGCTTATTACGTCATATCCAAGGACGAACTTCTCGACATTGCCGCCGAGCTGGAAAACACTAGTTCTTACTGCCAACCAGACGACCAATGAAAATAGAAATTAACCATGCTAACCATTGTTACGAATGGAAACTTTGGGATGGACCTGATGGTATTGATTATTTCGAAGGTGCCGAGCTAGACTTAGGTCAATGCTTTGAACAGATCATCCTCAATCGCACACTAAACGCCTTAAATTACAAATGACTGACATAAAAACCAAAGCAGAAGCAGTAAAAGATGCTGTGGGAACTGTTTATAAGGATGATTGGTGTAAGAAAGCAGGTTGGGAGATAGATAAACCTACTGTTATTACTGCTCTTCGTGAAGTCATCAACCAACTCCAACAATGTTCTGCTACTCATCCTGCCTTTATTTCTTGTCCTGATTTATTAGAATTATGTGAGGAGATTGAAAAGTTGTGAATAA
>Ga0315907_10000219_pt1 | contig 85519 bp, 77 predicted proteins | sample LakEriMetagenome_3_FD_203525 | JGI IMG/M metagenome (GOLD analysis project Ga0315907, IMG submission 203525) | Freshwater fungal communities from buoy surface, Lake Erie, Ohio, United States - Buoy 12 MA123 | ecosystem: Environmental > Aquatic > Freshwater > Lake > Lake biofilm | place: USA...
AAGGTTCGCACTGGATGCGAGCGGCGCTGCGGGGCTGAGGCCCTTGTTTGCTTTGCCCAAAACAAAACGCCCCGCTTGCGCGGGGCGTCTGCTTTACCGGTCACACCAGACTATTTACACAGCCTGGTCTGCAGCCCCCTCCTTCATTCAATGTCGCGCGTCAATCAGCGGTCAAAACCACCTTGACGTGGGCGCTGCGGCTTGAAGGGGCCACCTTTGCCTGCGGCACGTGGTGCACCACCGGGGCCACTGGGTTTGCGAGGCGCAAACGCCGGTGCGCCAGCAGGACGTTGGCCGGGTGCGCGGTCGAATGCCTTGCGAGGCGCATTGTCAAAGGCATTGCGATTGGGCACGAAGCTGCCTTCGCTGCGTTTGGTGAAGGGCGTTTCGCGGCCAGGGTGGACATCACGGGGCGCGGCATCGCGGCGGGGTGCAAAACCATCGTCACGGCGGGGTGCAAAACCCTCATGACGGCCTTGGCCAAAACCGCCCTCATCGCGGCGTGGCGCAAACGGCTTTTTAAAGCCGCCGCCAAAACCACCACGGCTCGGGCCATTGTTGAACGACGGCTTGCCGCGCGGACGATCCACAAACTCGCCCGATGGACGACCCGCGTGGATGCGTGGCTCCGGTGATTTAGGCTCCAGACCTTCAATCGCTGAGGCTGGAATGGTCTGGGTGGTGAACTGCTGGATGCGGCGGATCATGCCCACGTCCATGCGTTCAGCCAAGGTCACGGCCAAACCATTGCGACCGGCGCGGCCGGTGCGGCCAATGCGGTGCACATAGTCTTCGGCTTTCATGGGCAGGCCGTAGTTGATCACGTGGCTGATGGTGGGCACGTCAATGCCGCGTGCGGCGACGTCAGTAGCAACCAGCACGCGCAACTGGCGGTTGCGCAGGCCCTGCAACACGCGGTTGCGGCGGCCTTGCGGCATGCCGCCGTGCAGCGCTGCAGCCGAGTGACCCATGTCAGCCAAGCGGTCGGCCAACATGTCGGCGTCGCGCTGGGTGCTGGTGAAGACCACGGCTTGTTCCATGTCCTTCTGGGTCAGGATGTGGTCCAGCAAAGCATTTTTGTGGTGGTGGTTGTCAGCCCAGTGCAGGCGCTGCTCGATGTTTTCGTGGGTGTCGGTGTGCGAGGCCACGTCGATGCGTTTCGGGTCACGCAACAAATTGCGCGCCAGGTTGCCGACATTGCCTGCGAAGGTGGCGCTGAACATCACGGTTTGGCGCGTGGCGGGAATTCGGTCGGCGATGGTTTGGATGTCGTCGATGAATCCCATGTCCAGCATGCGGTCGGCTTCGTCGAGCACCAACATTTGCACGTTGTCGAGCACAGCACGGCCAGACTGCAAGTGGTCGAGCAAACGGCCTGGCGTGGAAATCAGAATGTCCAGCGGGCCCATCAGCGCCTTGATCTGCGCTGGGTAAGGCACACCGCCCACCACTGTCGCAACGCGCAAACCTTGCACATGGCGGCCATACATGGTGGCGGCTTTGGCCACTTGCATGGCGAGCTCGCGGGTGGGGCACAGCACCAGCACGCGTGGGCCGTACACCTTGCCTTTTTCGCGGCGGGTGTTGTTGTCACCACGCGCAGCCAAGATGCCGTGCAGAGCAGGCAGGATGAAGGAGGCGGTTTTGCCACTGCCCGTGCTGGCCGAGACCATGAGGTCGCTGCCAGCCAAGCCCGCAGGAATGGCCTGGGATTGGACTTCGGTGGCGGATTCGTAGCCAGAGTCGGCAACGGCTTTCAAGAGGGCGTCATGCAGCCCGAGGTTCAGAAAACTCATCAAGTTCTTTCAAAAAAAACAGCACGCCCCTGGTCTGCAAAAAATGCAGACCAAAGTCATGCTCGACCGGCCTCGTTATTCAAAGAACGAGGCTTGTGGCCAAGAGGTATCGCCAGAGAAAGATTCGACCCCACGGGGCCCGGGCCAGGTGGCCAAGGGCAAGAGATGGAATGCCGAGAACAGTCAAAGCGACGGCATCGCCGCCAACCATTCCCGCATGCTGAATCTCTAGGTGAGAACAGCGTGGGTATCAAAACAGCCACACCTTTTGCTGCACGTCGACGAACAACAGCAGCGCGGTGGGAGACTCGATGAGGTCAGAGGGGATGAACGAAACGTTGCGGCTTTTTTGTAAGCAAAACCGCGACGAAGCTGAGATTGTAGGCGAGTTCGGGTTTTTACGGGGAGATTTTTTAAAAGCAAAACAAAAAGGAAGACTTGTCCCCGTCATCCAACGTCCAATCCATCACCCTGAGTATCAAGGTCGATAACATCCCAAGGGCACCAGTCCGCAACAATTGAGCCAACGTCAGACAGGAAACCTCTGCGAAACCCCTCGCGGTGCCGAATCGTTCGGACTCGGGTGGTCTGCCGTATTGAGTTGCTTGCCAACAGCCGAGCGGTTACCAGCGGGACTCGCCTTGCAGCCCATCCCGATCCGAACGCCCTGCATCCAGTCGGCGTAATTCTGGGCAGAGGTTTTACAGCCTCAACGCTTGGCGAAGTAAATCTTCGGAAACCAGATTCGATCCACCGGGGATCGACACTGGCACGCCAAACCAATGCGCCAACGGGTGTTCAAATGCAAATTCAATTGCCTTATCGTGGCAGGTGTTGTGACCAACAGGACTTCCGCGTAGCGAGGACAAGAGTTGATCGAAATCGGCTGACGCGAGTGGCAAGTGAGGAATGCAAAGAGCACCGACACTGCGCCACGCATTGATGCAACCAATTTCAGCAAAGGTGGGTAGTTGACCCAACACCGGGAAACCAAATTCGCGCTGAAACGCGGGAAAGAATGAGGCCTGGGCACGAGCCGCTTCCAGACATTTGAGGCTGAAGGTTTCAACGTCAAGCGGCGAGCCAGTGATGCGAGCGCCGAAAAACGCGCGACCAAAGAACGCTTCAAATGCAACTTCATTTCCCCTTGCCAGGTAGGTCACGAGCTCATGGCCTGACGGCAGGCGATCAACAGAAAACGACCAAGCGTTCTCCCATATCCCGCCCTTCGCAAATTGGAACGAGGTGGGCGAAAAGGTGAAGTCCACATAACGATCAAGCATATGAATCATCCAAGCCAACGATTACTCTTGCATCCCTCGACCAATTCAGTCAACCAAAAGACAGACTGTTGCCTTGAGCGGTTTCGGCGGATGTATACGCTCATCGGCGAGAGATCTGAGGGCCGATTGATACTCGCGGGCGGTGGGTGACAAGTTACCGAGTTTAGAGTGCACTCAACCACTGCGGCGGACGTTGCCCACGTAGTCGACGATGTCACCAGTGGCCATTGCGTTGTCCGCCTAATGAGGCTGCCAAACGCACATCATTTTTGATTCGCAAGAAAAAAGAAACCTTGCACAAGCGACTCTTTGCAAACAAACTCATCTGCATACGCATCATTGCAAGCAACCCTCGCCGGTAGCCCCTCACTGCAAGGTACTGGTCGCCAACATGGCGACTAGCCACTCACTTCGCCAACAAATGCTCCCGGTAATAAACCAGCTCGTCGATGGACTCTTGAATATCCGCCAGCGCCGTGTGCGCCTGTGCCTTTTTAAAACCCGCGAGGATGTCCGGCTTCCAGCGTTTGGCCAGTTCTTTGAGCGTGCTCACGTCCAGGTTGCGATAGTGGAAGAACTCTTCCAGCTTGGGCATGGTTTTGGCGAGGAAGCGGCGATCCTGGCAGATGCTGTTGCCACACATGGGTGACTTACCCGCGGGCACATAGGTTTTCAGGAACTCAATGACCTGCTCTTGCGCGGACTCTTCGTTCACCGTGGAGGCTTTGACGCGATCAATCAAACCGCTCTTGCCGTGGGTGCCCTTGTTCCAGGCATCCATCGCATCCAGCGTGGCATCACTTTGGTGAATGGCGAACACGGGGCCTTCGACGCGTACTTGCAGTTGGGGGTCTGTCACCACCACGGCAATTTCAATGATGCGGTCGGTCTCGGGATAGAGGCCGGTCATTTCCAGATCGATCCAGATCAAGTTGTCGTCGCTGCGCGCCAAGGGGGTAGACATAGAGGGCTGCTTTCCATTGGAAGATGGTTGGAGATGGGCCGCATTGTCTCAGGGTGCGCGTCGTTGAGACTTCTCCATGGTGGCACTCAGCTCGGCGCCAGCTGAGTGCCCTCCGCGTCGTCTCCCTTGCAGGGCACACCCATACTTGCAAGTATGGGTCGCTGCACGGGCAAGCCGTATGCGGCTTGAAAACGAAGTTTGGCCAAAGCCCGGCTACTGTGGTGTCCCGCTGATCACTGACAAAAGTGGAATCGATGGATTGCAAGTCAGGGTAAGGCGCAAACCGCAGCGATACCAGGCGGTATCGCGAGGATTTGCAACGCGGCCCTCGCCAGCCCAAGGCACCACAGCCCACTCGGTCGCGTCCCTGGTGAAAACTGCGGGCTAAACCGGCACCCAGAGCATGGGCAGCCCCGGCAAACCACGCAGGTGGCTGGCCAGGCTGCCGTCGAACACCAAGGTGGTCGCATGTTCCATGTCGGGGGCGAGGTAGCGGTCCGTCATCATCGATGGCACTTGCTGGCGCAGCAAACCGTGCACGGCTTCGAGTGGCGCCGAGCTGCGCAGCGGACGCAGGAACTCGATGCCCTGCGCCGCAGCCAGCAACTCAATGCCGAGGATGCGGGCCGTGTTGTCGATCATGGCGTTCAGGCGGCGGGCGGCAAAGGTGGCCATGGACACATGGTCTTCCTGGTTGGCGCTGGTGGGCAGGCTGTCGACGCTGGCGGGGTGGGCAAGCGATTTGTTCTCGGAGGCGAGCGACGCCGCCGTGACGTGGGCAATCATGAAGCCGCTGTTCAAACCCGCATCGCTCGACAGGAAAGGCGGCAGCTTGGAGACGCCGCTGTCGATCAGCATCGCGATGCGGCGCTCGGCGATGGCCCCCACTTCGGCGATGGCCACGGCCATGGCATCGGCCGCCAGCGCCACTGGTTCGGCGTGGAAGTTGCCGCCGGAGACGAGTTCACCCGCTGCACCGTTCAAGCCCGCGAACACCAGTGGGTTGTCGGTGACGGCATTGGCCTCGATGAGCAGCACCTTGGCGGCGTGGCGCAATTGGTCGAGGCAGGCACCCACGACCTGGGGCTGGCAACGCAGGCAGTAAGGGTCCTGCACGCGGTCATCTCCATCCAGGTGTGAACGGCGGATCTCACTGCCCGCCAGCAGGGCACGGTAGTACTGCGCCACATCGATCTGCCCTGGCTGGCCGCGAAGCAGGTGGATGCGCGGATCGAAGGGGCCGTCGCTGCCACGTGCGGCGTCTACCGTCAGCGCGCCCACCACCAGCGCAGCTTCGAGCACAGGTTCGAACCGCAGCAGTGCGTGCAATGCCAGGGCGGTGGAGGTTTGGGTGCCGTTGATCAGTGCGAGACCTTCCTTCGCGGCCAACTTCAACGGCTGGATGCCCGCGGCTTGGAGCAAGGGCAAGGCGGGCCGGCGCTGCCCATCCACGTTCATGTCGCCTTCGCCCAGCAGCGCCAGCGTCAAGTGGGCCAGCGGTGCCAGGTCGCCCGACGCCCCGACCGAGCCTTGCGATGGCACCCAGGGCACCAGCCCTGCGTTGTGCACCGCCAGCAGGGTGTCCACCACCACCGGACGCACACCAGAATGGCCGCGAGCCAGGCTCGCCGCTTTGAGTGCAAGCATCAAGCGCAGCACCGGTGCGGGCAAGGGCTCGCCCATGCCGACGCTGTGCGAGCGGATCAGGTTGAGCTGCAGCATGTCGAGCTGTTCCTGGCTGATGCGCTGATTGGCCAGTTTGCCGAAACCGGTGTTGACGCCATAGACCGGCGCATCGCCCTGAGCCGCCTGCTGCACGACAGCGGCGCTGGCTTCGATGCCCGCGCGGGCGCTGTCATCCAGCGTCAAGGGGGTGACGGAGTGGTGAATGGCTTGCAGGTCGTCGAGGGTGAGGTGGCCGGGGAGGAGGTTCATAGGGGGCTTTCTTGTTGCTGTGGTGTGAAGGGTGGGTCAGGGTTCAAGCGTGGGTTGTTCCTGGATTGGGGGAAGGCTGACGGCCCTCACCCCACCATCGGCAAATTCAAGCCTTGCTCGCGCGCGCAAACCACCGCCTCCTCATAGCCCGCATCGGCATGCCGCATGACGCCTGTGCCCGGGTCGTTCCACAACACGCGCTCAATGCGGCGATCCGCTTCGACCGTGCCATCACAGACGATGACCACACCGGAATGTTGCGAGTAGCCCATGCCGACGCCACCGCCGTGGTGCAGCGACACCCAGGTGGCACCGCCTGCGGTGTTGAGCAAGGCGTTGAGCAAGGGCCAGTCAGAGACCGCGTCGGAGCCGTCCTTCATGGCCTCGGTTTCGCGGTTGGGCGATGCGACCGAGCCGGAGTCGAGGTGGTCGCGGCCAATCACGATGGGCGCCTTCAACTCGCCCGTGCGCACCATCTCATTGAAGGCCAGGCCGGCGCGGTGGCGCTCGCCCAGGCCGATCCAGCAAATGCGCGCCGGCAGGCCCTGGAAGGCAATGCGCTCGCCGGCCATGTCGAGCCAGCGGTGTAGGTGGGCGTCCTCGGGGAAAAGCTGCTTCATCTTGGCGTCGGTCTTGCGGATGTCTTCGGGATCGCCACTGAGCGCCACCCAGCGAAACGGGCCCTTGCCACGGCAGAACAAGGGTCGCACATAAGCTGGCACGAAGCCGGGGAAGGCAAAGGCGTTGTCCACGCCCTGGTCCTTGGCCACCTGGCGGATGTTGTTGCCATAGTCCACCGTGGGAATGCCCAGGGCCTGGAAACCCAACATGGCCTGCACGTGGGCGGCGCAGCCTTTGGCGGCGGCAGTACGCAAGGCGGGGTGCTGGGCCGGGTCTTGCTGGGCCGCGTGCCATTGCGCCACGGTCCAGCCCGCAGGCAGGTAGCCATGGACCAGGTCGTGGGCGGAGGTCTGGTCGGTCACCAAGTCTGGGCGGATGCCGCCAGCCTGCGCACGGCGCAGGATCTCAGGCAAGATCTCGGCGGCGTTGCCCAGCAAGGCCACCGAAATGGCCCGCTGTTCTTGCGCGTAGCGCTGCATGCGCGCCAGCGCATCGTCCAGGTCGCTCGCTTGTTCGTCCACGTAGCGGGTTTTGAGTCGGAAGTCGATGCGGGACTGCTGGCACTCGATGGTCAATGACGATGCACCGGAAAAACTGGCGGCCAAAGGCTGAGCGCCCCCCATGCCCCCCAAGCCCGCAGTGAGTATCCAGCGGCCTGCCATGCTTCCTGCGAAATGTTGCTTGGCGGCCTCCACAAAAGTCTCGTAGGTGCCCTGCACGATGCCCTGGCTGCCGATGTAGATCCACGAGCCTGCAGTCATCTGGCCGTACATCATCAAGCCCTTGCGATCGAGTTCGTCGAAGTGCTCCCAGGTGGCCCATTTGGGCACGAGGTTGGAGTTGGCGATCAGCACGCGCGGCGCGTCCGCATGGGTGCGGAACACACCCACCGGTTTGCCCGATTGCACCAGCAGCGTCTCGTCTTCCTTCAGGTTGCGCAGGCTGTGCAGGATGGCTTCGAAGCAGTCCCAATTGCGTGCCGCCTTGCCGATGCCTCCGTAGACCACCAATGCCTGCGGGTTCTCAGCCACTTCGGGATCCAGGTTGTTCTGCAACATGCGGTAAGCGGCTTCGATCAGCCAGTTGCGGCAGCTCAGTTCGGTGCCACGCGGGGCTCGCACGGTGCGGGGTTGGGCGGATGGGGATGTGGTCATGGTCTTCTCACTGGCAGTTGAAGGGTGATCTGAGCTTGCGCTTGTTTTCATCCGCTCCCTCACTTGCAGTGCGCACCTGGGCTTACAAGCCCAGGTTGCTGCGCGGGCAAACCGCATGCGGTTTGAAAGCCCCGCTTCGCCCCCAACCCTCCCCCGCGGGTACAGGGGAGAGGGAGATTCGCGTTACCCCCTCTCCCCTGTACCCGCGGGAGAGGGTTGGGGTGAGGGTCTGCGCGGAACGCCGATGCGGCCTTGCATGAACTGCGGATGAAACAACGCGACAAAACCAAAAACAGGATGGGAATGTACTTGTCTATACAAGTCTATGCAAGTACCATTCGCCCATGCCTTCTTCCCTTCGACGATCTCCCGCGCTGGCACCCGCGCTCGCCCCATTCGCCCGCGTCAAACTGCACTTGAAGAACGAACTCTCCCGGGGCCGCTGGCCCGTGGGCGAATTGATGCCGTCCGAGGCCGAATTGGTCGCTCAGTTCCAGGTCAGCCGCATGACAGTCAACCGCGCGCTGCGCGAGTTGCAGTCCGAGGGGCTGGTGGAACGCGTCCAGGGTGTGGGCACTTTCGCCGCACCGCTGCACCGGGTGTCGTCCACGCTGACCATCCGCGATCTGCAGGAGGAAATCGCCGCACGCGGCCACCAACACCGCGCCGAGGTTCACCTGGCGCAGCAGGAACCCGCCACCGAGGGCCTGGCCAACCGCTTGGGACTGGCGCCGGGCGCTCCGGTGTTCCACACGCTGATCGTCCACCATGAAAACGGTGTGCCGCTGCAGTGCGAAGACCGCTATGTGAACCCGGCCTGCGCGCCCGACTACCTGAAGGTGGACTTCACCCAGACCACACCCACCCACTACCTGCTGCAAGTGGCGCCGCTGTGGGAGGCGCAGTACGCCATCGAAGCGAGTAACCCCACGCCGCAGGAGGCGCGGCTGCTGGGCTTGAAGGCCCATGACCCTTGCCTGGTCATCGTGCGTCGCACGGTCAGTCGCGGGATCCCGATCACGCTGGCCCGGCTGGTGCATCCCGGTGCGCGGTATCAACTCGAAGGGCAATTCACGCCATGAATTTTCAGTGCATCAACGCCGCCGCCGTCACGCCCCAGACTTGGCGTAATGGCGGTGGACAGACACGCGAGCTGCTGCTGTGGCCACCCACCACCACCCCCGAGGCTTGGCAACTGCGCATCACACTGGCCGAGGTGGCTCAGGACGGGCCGTTCTCGGCATTCCCCGGTGTGCAGCGTCATTTCGTGGTGGTGGGCGGCTGTGGGCTGTCCTTGCGTTGGTCGGGCGACGGGGACTGGCAAACCCTGTTGCCAGGCCACCCACCTTTGTCTTTCGATGGGGCACAGCCACCCGATTGCCGTTTGTGGCCCGCCAGCGCAGACGTCACCCGCCACCACAGCATCGACCTCAACCTGATGACCCGTGGCCTGCAAGGCCAGATGGTCGCTATGCAAGCCGGTGTGGGCATGCATTTCGCCACCGCTCAGCGCGGTTTCTTCGCGGCCCTGGCGGGTCGTTGGTGGCGTGATGGCGCTGCGCACGACCGCCCCGCGCATCCCCAATCGGTCGAGGCACACACCTTGATCTGGCAAAACGACGACCTCACCCCCACCACACCCGACACATGGCATTTCGAGCCGCTGCACCGCTCCGTCCCAAGGGAGCCGATGGGTTGGTGGTTGAGCGCGACACCCGAGTGAGTTTGGACACAGTGCAAACCCGTGACGAAACACCTGAGCGAGAGACGCCCCATGCCCTCATCCCTCACCCTCTGGCGCAACGCCCAACTGGCCACCTTGCAGACGCACACACCGTGGGGCTGGATACCCGACGGCGCGCTACTCACCGAGGGCACGCAATTGCGCTGGGTGGGGCCGCTCGCCGAGTTGCCAGCTGAGCTGCACGGACAGATCGCACAGGAGCACGATCTGCAAGGCGCCCTCGTCACCCCCGGCCTGATCGACTGCCACACCCACCTCGTCTATGGTGGTGACCGCGCAGCAGAATTCGAGTTGCGCCTGCAAGGCGCAAGTTATGAAGACATCGCCCGTGCCGGTGGTGGCATCCGTTCCACCGTGGCCGCCACACGAGCCTCCAGCAGCGAAGACCTGCTCGCCAGTGCGGCGCTGCGCCTGCGAAACCTCATGGCCGAAGGCGTGACCACGGTGGAGATCAAGTCGGGCTATGGGCTCAGCCTGGCGCACGAGGCGCGCTGCCTGCGCGTGGCGCGGCAACTCGGGCGCGACCACGCCGTGTCGGTACGCACCACCTGCCTCGCGGCCCATGCCGTGCCACCCGAGTTCGATGGCCGAAGCGACGACTATGTCGCGGCCGTCTGCAAATGGTTGCCCGAACTGCATGGCGAAGGATTGATAGACGCGGTGGATGTGTTCTGTGAACGCATTGGTTTCAGTACCGCCCAGACGCGCCAGGTTTTCGAGGCCGCCACACGGCTCGGCCTGCCCGTGAAATTGCATGCCGAACAACTGAGCAACCAAGGCGGCGCGGCACTGGCCGCTGAATTCAAAGCCCTGTCCTGCGACCACCTGGAACACCTCAGCGAGGCCGGCGTGCGCGCCATGGCCGCCGCAGGCACCGTGGCCGTGCTGCTGCCCGGGGCGTATTACTTTTTGCGCGACACCCAACAGCCGCCCATTGCCGTGCTTCGCGAGCACGGGGTGCCCATGGCCCTGGCCACCGACCACAACCCGGGCTCATCGCCCGGCCTGTCACTGCTGCTCATGCTCAACATGGCCTGCACGCTGTTCCGCCTCACCCCTGAAGAGGCGCTTCGCGGCGTGACCCAACACGCGGCCCGCGCCCTCGGCCTGACGGATCGTGGGCAACTCATCGCAGGACAACGTGCCGACTTCGTGGTGTGGCAGGCCGAACATCCGCGCGAGCTGGCCTACTGGTTTGGCCGCAACCCCTGCCAGCGTGTGGTGGTGGCAGGGTGCGAGCGCTTGAACCACTGATTTCAAAGAGACCCTCCTATGACCGCATCACCCGAAGCGACATTCCAACTCCACCGTGGCCAACGGGCGCTGCTCATCAGTCTGCCCCACGTGGGCACCGAGATTCCGCTCGATCAGCAAAGCCGTTTTCGACCCGAAGCGCTGCAGGTCGCAGACACCGACTGGCACCTCGAAGCCCTGTATGCCTTCGCCCGTGAACTCGGTGCCAGCGTGCTGGTGCCGCGATACAGCCGTTACCTCATCGACCTGAACCGCCCGCCAGAGAACCAACCGATGTACCCCGGCGTGAACAACACCGAGCTGTGCCCCACCCGCGCGTTCAGCGGCGAAGCGCTTTACTGCGATGGCCAAGCCCCCGACGAGGCTGAGGTGCAGCGCCGCATCACCCACCATTGGTTGCCCTACCACCAGGCCCTGTCGGACGAATTGCAACGCCTGCACGAAATCCATGGCCACGCGATATTGTTCGACGGCCACAGCATCAAAGGCGAGCTGCCCTGGTTGTTCGAGGGCAGCTTGCCCGACCTGAACCTGGGCACCGTCAATGGCACCAGTTGCGCCCCCAGCCTGCGCGAACAACTTGCCAAGGTGCTGGCCCGCCAGACACGCTACAGCCAGGTGGTAGACGGTCGCTTCAAAGGCGGCTACATCACCCGCCACCATGGGCAACCGGCGCACGGCATCCACGCCGTGCAACTGGAGATGGCCTGGCGCTGCTACATGCGTGACGATGCCGGAGAGGCTTCCCCCTACCAGATCGACCCACAGCGACAGGCCGAGATCACCCCCGTGCTGCAGGAACTGCTGCAAACCCTGCTGCGCTGGAGCCCACGATGAACACCACTGAAACGTCTGTGTGGGCTCCCCAGGCCTGGGTGCAAGGGCGGTGGCAAAACCAGGTGCTGCTGCACATTGATGCCCAAGGCCACTGGGGGGACGTGCAAGCCAACGTGGCCACGCCGCCGCCTGGCACCACCGTATTGGCGGGCCCCGTGCTGCCTGGCCTGGTCAATGCCCACAGCCATGCGTTTCAAAGGGCGTTCGCGGGATTGGCCGAGCGACGCGAAACCAGCAGCGACACCTTCTGGTCCTGGCGCGACCGCATGTACGGCGTGGCCCAGCGCATCACCCCCGCGCAATTGCGTGCCGTGGCGGCGCATCTCTACCTCGAGCTGCTGCGCGGCGGCTACACCCAGGTGTGTGAGTTCCACTACCTGCAGCACGCGCCCGATGGCCGTCCCTATGACGATCCGTATACCCTGGCCTGGGCCGTGGCCGACGCCGCAGCCGACATCGGCATGGGCCTGACCCTGCTGCCTGTGCTCTACGAGCGGGCCGGCTTCCAACAACCCCAGTTGCGTGACGACCAGCGCCGCTTTGCCATGACCGCCACGCAGGTGTGGGCCGCCCACCAGGCCTTTGCGGCCAGTGGCCGGCCCTTGCTCAACGCCGGCGTGGCCATCCACTCGCTGCGCGCGGCAGCGTCCGACTCGATTCACGCGCTGCGCCAGCTTGCAGAGCACATGGTTGGCCCCTTGCATATTCACGTGGCCGAACAACAAGCGGAAGTGGACGACTGCCTTCAGGCCACTGGCCAGCGTCCACTGCAATGGCTGGCCCACGGGGGCCTGCTCGATCCCCGGTGGCAGCTCGTGCACGCCACCCAAAGCACGCCTGACGAGATCGAAGCGGTAGCACGCAGCGGCGCCGGCGTGGTCATTTGCCCCAGCACCGAAGCCAACCTGGGCGACGGCCTGTGCGACCTGCCCGGCTGGCTGGCGGCGGGTGTGCCCATCAGCCTCGGCTCAGACAGCCACGTCACCCGCGATGCAGCCGAAGAACTGCGCTGGCTCGACTATGGCCAACGCCTGCAGCACCGCCAGCGCAACATCGCCGCAGCACCTGACCAAGGGCAACCCGCCACCGCCCATCGCCTGTGGCAACGCTGCCAGGACGGCGGCGCGCAAGCTGCAGGGCTCTCGCGCTGGGGGCTGCAAGCCGGCGCCCGCGCGGACGCCCTGGTGCTCGACACCTCCGCCCCCGCCCTGCTCGGCATCCCCCTTGAACGCCTGCTCGACGCCTGGGTCTTCTCCAGCCCCAGCACCCCCTGCCGCGACGTGATGGTGGCCGGGAGATGGGTGGTGCGAGGGCACCAACATGCGATGCAGTCGCGCATTGCACGAGAGTTTGCGCAGGTGATGGTTGACCTGTGGGGACCGTGAACCCACGAGCAGCGCCATGGAATAACCCATTGCCGTAGACTTCCGGCCCATGGAATCTCATGTTTTGTTGTGGTCGTTTGTGGTGGCGCTGGTGCTGTCCACCTTGCTCAAGTTGTGGTTGGTGTCACGCCAGATTCGCCATGTCGCCACGCACCGTGACCAGGTGCCCTCGGCCTTTGCTGGCAGCGTGAGTTTGCAGGCGCACCAGCGGGCGGCCGACTACACCGTGGCAAAAGCCCGGTTCAGCCTCTTGTCGACGGCCTTCGGCGTGGCGGTGCTCGTGGGCTGGACCTTGCTCGGAGGCCTGGATGCCTTGAACACCTGGGTGTTTGACACAGTGCAACCGCGCTGGGGCAGCATGGCCTACCAGCTGGCACTGCTGGTGGCTTTTGTCTTCATTGGCAGCTTGTTGGATTTGCCTTTTGAGTTGTATTCGACGTTTCGCATCGAGCAGCAGTTTGGCTTCAACCGCGTGACCTGGAAGCTCTACCTCACCGACATGCTCAAAGGCCTGGTCGTTGGCAGCGTGATTGGCCTGCCGCTGGCTTGGCTCATGTTGTGGATCATGGGGACCACCGGGCCGCAGTGGTGGCTGTGGGCGTGGGGCACTTGGGTGGGGTTCAATTTGCTGCTGATGGTGGCTTACCCGACGGTGATTGCCCCCCTCTTCAACAAGTTTGAGCCACTCGCCGACGAAGGCGTCAAAACACGTGTGCAGGCCTTGATGCAACGCTGCGGCTTTGCGAGCAAAGGCCTATTTGTGATGGACGGCAGCAAGCGGTCCGCCCACGGCAACGCTTACTTCACTGGCCTGGGCGCGGCCAAACGGGTGGTGTTTTTCGACACGCTCTTGAACAAACTCACACCGGGTGAGGTGGAGGCGGTCCTGGCGCACGAGCTGGGGCACTTCAAACACCAGCACGTGAAGCAGCGCATGGTGATGATGTTTGCGGTGAGCCTGGCGGGGTTTGCACTGCTGGGTTGGCTGTCCAATCAAATATGGTTTTACACGGCACTGGGCGTCACGCCACATTTGGGCGCGGCACCCGATGCGCTCGCACTTCTACTCTTCATGCTGGTGGTACCGGTCTACAGCAGTTTTGTTTCGCCGCTGATGGCCCAGCTGTCACGCAAACATGAATTCCAGGCCGATGCATACGCCTGCGCCCAAAGCAGTGGAAGCGACCTGGCCCAGGCACTGCTGAAGCTGCACGAAGACAATGCTTCCACGCTCACACCCGACCCGGTGTATGTGCGTTTTTATTACTCCCACCCGCCCGCCTCCGAACGTTTGGCGGCGCTGCAACTGCAGCCCGCTGTGGCAGCAGCAGCCGCTTGAACCACCGAGAAAACCAAACCATGACTGAACTGCTGAATCAACGCTGCCTGCCCCTGGAAGGGCAGCCGCCCATGCCCGCCGCTCAAATCGTGCAGCACCTGCACCAAGTGGCGGGTTGGGCCCATACCGATGGTGCGCTGGAGAAAACCTTCAGCTTCAAAAACTACTACGAAACCATGGCCTTCGTGAACGCCCTGGCCTACATCTGCCACGCAGAAGACCACCACCCCGAGTTGCGTGTGTTCTACAACCGCTGCGTGGTGCGTTTTGACACCCACTCGGTCGGTGGCATCTCGATCAACGACTTCATTTGCGCCGCCAAAGCCAACGCTTTGGTGGCTGGGGCCGCGTGAGTTTGATCTCGGGTTTGGTGGTGGCCGGACATGGCCGCCATTACAGTGTGGAAACCGACGATGGAGAGCGGCTGACCTGCCACCCCCGCGGCAAAAAAAGCGACTGCGTGGTCGGTGACCGGGTGCTCTTCAAAGCCACCACCGATTCTGGTGAAGAAGGGGTGATTGAGAAAGTCCAGGAGCGGCGCAACTTGCTCTTTCGGCAGGACGAATGGAAGACCAAGGCCTTCGCCGCCAACCTCGACCAGATTTTGGTGATGGTGGCCAGTGAACCCGTTTTCAGCGAAAGCCAACTGGCACGGGCCTTGATTGCGGCGGGCAGTGCCCACATTGAGGCGCGCATCGTGCTGAACAAAGCCGATCTGCCGTCCATTGAATCGGCGCGAACCCGATTGGCACCCTATGCGGCCATGGGCTACGAGGTGGTGGAGCTGGCCCTGAAGGCTGAACCCGACGCGGCACGCACCCGGCTCAGCGCCTTGCTCCAAGGCCGCGCCAGCTTGGTATTGGGTCCGAGCGGCACCGGGAAAAGCACCTTGATCAACCTGGTCGCACCCCATGCCCGCGCGGCGGTGGGTGAAATATCACAGGCCCTGAATTCAGGCCGCCACACCACCACCCACACGCAATGGCACTGGGTCAATCGAACCGACGGAACGGCTTTGCTCGACTCACCCGGGTTTCAAGAGTTTGGTTTGAAACAGATCGCGGCGGCCCAATTGGCCGATTGGATGCCCGATTTGCGCCAACACAGCGAGGGCTGCAAGTTCTATAACTGCACCCATCAACATGAACCGGGCTGCCAAGTGCGGGCGGCGGTCGAGGCCGGAAAAATCAATGCGTCTCGCTACCGCATTTACGGCGAAATTCTGCGTGAGCTGATTCAAACACGCTGGTAGCTGGCCCGCCTATCTCACCGGGGAAGCGCCCGATTGGGCTGTGATACTGCACCCTGGTGAAACAGGCGGGTCAGCAGCCTCAAGGCGCGAGGTTGGCCAAAGACAACAAGGCCTGCAACAGCATCCAGAGCACCACTGAACGCCACACCAAGCCCACCACGCTGCGCAAATGCCCAAGGACAGGCGGCTGTCCGGGGGTGGAGCCCTCGGCGCCGCTGACATCGGCCACATCGCCGCTGTCAAATGTTTTGGAACGATCGGGCGTCACACCGGGCGCAGCATGCCCGCCCAACTGCACGCCCACTGCCCCGGCCGCAGCCGCCAGAATGATGCCTTCGTTCGGGTGCCGCCACAGACTGGCATCGCGGCGCCAGCAATTCACTGCCTCCTCAAAATTGCCCACCACGGCAAAACCGAAAGCTGTCAGGCGAGATGGCAGGTGGTCAATGGTGTTGAACAGGCGCTGCGAAAGGTTCATCAACCGTTCGTTGGACGCTGCCCCCATGGTTCGATTTTTGTAGGCCCAATACCGGCTGGCAAACTCCGCCAAACGGTAAAACACCGCACCGGCAGGCCCTAAACCCACCGCGGAAAAAACGACGAAACAAAAGAACACGCCAAAGACGTGGCGGTGCGCGGCGAGCAAGGAATGCTCAATCACGTGGCGCAGCAACTCAGTGCGCGGCAATTCGCTGGCATCCAGATGGCGCCAGTGCGACAGGAGCTCGCGGGCAGTGCGTTCATCACCCCGGTCGAGCGCGTCTCGAATGTCGGTGAAATAGTGGCTGAACTGGCGAAAACCCAAGGTGACATAAAGCACGGCCACGTTCCAGATCAACGCCAAAATCAAACTGAAATGGGCGAGCCCCCAAAAAACCGCGGTGGTGAGCAAAGCGGGAATGATGGTGGTGATGAGCCACACCACCCAAGCGTGGTGGTCACGCCCTGCATCAAAGTTACGCCCCGTCCAGCGCATCCAAGCGGTCAGGGCCTCATGAACCACGTTGCGCCGGGGCAGTGGTTTGAGTTGCTCAATCAACAGAGCCAGCAATACGGCGAAGAAACTCATGCGTCGTGATGATAGCCGCGACCTGCAGACACTCGGTGCGATTTCACGACATCAAGAATCGATAGAGATTGCGCAACATGGCCGCTGTGGCACCCCAAATGAAGTAAGGCGGGGCTTCAGCATCATGGCCATGCCAGGGCATGGACAAAAACTCACGCCGAACGCCCGCCACATCGATCGCATGGTGACGGTGGTGTGCGGGATTCATCAAAAATGCCAGAGGCACTTCGAACATTTCGGCGACTTCAAAAGGATCGGCCTGCAAGGTCATGGACGCGTCCACCAATGCGACCACGGGGGTGACTACAAAACCCGTCACCGTGGTGTAGGTGGGCATTTTTCCAATCACCTGCACGTGTTCGGGCGAGAGTCCGATTTCTTCCCGTGCCTCACGCAAGGCCGTGGCCACCGCGTCTGCATCCTCTGGTTCTGCACGCCCGCCGGGAAAGCTGATCTGCCCCGCATGGTCGGTGAGATGGTCGGTGCGCCGCGTGAGGAGTACGGTCAGTTCACCACGCTGCACCAAGGGCACCAACACCGAAGCAAACGCGGGTGGCCGGTTGCCAATGCGACCGTCAGTTCGGATTTCGGGTTGCCATGCGGGCGGACTGCGAAATCGCTGCGTCAAAGCCTGGGGATGCAGGTGCTCAGGCGCCACTGGCGGCAAATGGCTGTCCACGCGCAAGGTGGGAAGCAAGTGGGGATTGAAGCTCAGGGCCATTCCGCTATTGGACGTGAAAAAGCCGCCCAAAGGCGGCTTCCTTCTGGCAAGAGAACTGGAGTTAGGCCAACTTCTATCGAAAGTCGCCTCAAGGCTTCGCCTCGCCGCAGCTATCGCTGCGGTGACTGCGTCAAGCCGACTTTTGCTGAAACCTCGCTTGAATGCTGAAGCATTGAGGCCGCTGGCGCGGCACTGCCTAACGTCAGGCGAGCTTTTCTTTGATACGCGCCGACTTGCCGGAGCGGTCACGCAGGTAATACAGCTTGGCGCGGCGGACGTCGCCGCGGCGTTTGACTTCAATGGAGGAAATCAAAGGGCTGTACAGCTGGAAGGTACGTTCCACACCTTCGCCGCTGGAGATTTTGCGCACGATGAAGCTGGAATTCAGGCCGCGATTGCGTTTGGCAATCACAACACCTTCATAGGCTTGTACACGTTTGCGGGTGCCTTCAACCACGTTGACACTCACGATGACCGTGTCGCCAGGGGCAAATGAAGGGATGGTCTTGTTCAGGCGAGCGATTTCTTCTTGCTCAAGGGTTTGGATCAAATCCATGTTGCGCTACTCCAGTGATCGTGCCCACGCCGGGTTTGAAAAATGTTGGGTGTACCGAGCAACTTATGCTCTGGGTACAGCGTGGCAGAGGATCGAAAAGCCTTTGATTATAGCCCAAGCGAGGCCAGAAAGGCGATATCTTGCGTCGACAGACGCCCCGCATCTCGCGCGGCAGCGATCAAATCCGGCCGACGACGGGCACTGATCTCCAGGGAACGCTCGCGCCGCCAGCGCGCAATGGCGGCGTGGTTGCCGGACAAAAGCACCTCCGGAACAGGCAGTTCCTGACCCTCCACAACCCACACTTCAGGTCGGCTGTAGTGTGGGCAGTCGAGCAGCCCATCGGAAAAACTGTCTTGTAGGTGGGACTGGGCATCGCCAAGCACACCCTCTTGCAGGCGCGCCACGGCATCAATCAAAGCCAAAGCGGGCAGCTCACCGCCGGACAGGACGAAATCGCCGAGGCTGAGCTCGATATCCACATGGTGGTCGAGGAACCGCTGGTCGATGCCCTCATACCGCCCGCACAGCAGCACTGCACCGGGAGACTTGGCGAAATCGCGCACCCAAGACTGCGTGATGGGTTGCCCTGTGGGCGTGAAATGAATCACCGGGCCGGCGATATCCGCGCGCGCTTGACGGGCAGCCCCCAAGGCCAAGGCCAGTGGCTCGACCATCATGACCATGCCAGGCCCACCGCCATAGGGACGGTCGTCTACACGGCGGTAGTTGTTTTGGGCGAAATCCCGCAGCGGCCAGAGTTTGACGTCGACTTGTCCCGACTCAAAAGCCCGCCGGGTGATGCCTTGCGTCAGATGCGGCGCAAACAGCTCAGGGAAGAGCGTGATGACATCAAAACGCACAGCAGCTCAGAAGTCCAGACCCCAGTCGACCGTGATCAGGCGCTGGGCCAGATTCACATCGTCCACATAGGCGGCCACAAATGGGATCAAACGTTCGTCAGCATCGGGGGCCTGCACCTGCAACACGCTGTGAGGGCCTGTGTCGAGCAAACCCGAAACGACGCCCAAAGACTCGCCTTGCCGATTGACCACCGCCATGCCAATTAAATCCGTCCAGTAGTACTCGCCGGCCTCGGGCGTTGGGAAACTGCTGCGAGGAACGAAAACCCGACATCCGATCAGCGCCTCTGCACCGTTTCGGTCGGGCACATCGCGGACATGAGCGACGACCACCTCGCCATGTGCTTTAGCCTCGACGACCTTGAGTAAAGAGGGGTACTTCGCAGAAACAGGGGGCTTGGGTTGACCCAAGCGGCTCTCGGGCGCTTTCAAGAACCAGCGCGTGGTCGAGAACAGGGCCTGGGGGTCTTTGGCAAAGGGGAGGACTTTGATCCAACCTTTGATACCCCAGGCATCCACGATGCGGCCCACTTCCACCGCATCATCTGGCCAGGCAAGGCCCTCTTCGAACTGAGCACCCATGGCGCTCGACGACGGGTTCACTGCCTGACCTTCAAGAACGATTCAATCGAGGTTCGATAAAACTCAGGCCTTGGCCTTGGCTTGTTCGACCAAGCGTGCCACGGTGGGCGACAGCTGGGCGCCGTTGCTCTTCCAGTATTCGACGCGGTCAAACGCCACACGCAAAGGCTGTTCGGCACCGGCAGCCACGGGGTTGTAAAAACCCACGCGCTCGATGAAGCGGCCGTCACGGCGCTCACGGGAGTCGGCCACGACCAGGTTGTAAAAAGGACGCTTCTTGGCGCCGCCGCGGGAGAGTCGAATCACGACCATGATGTTTCCTTCAAGTTTGACAGTTCGCCTACCGCACAAGGAGACACCCAAGCAGCGAGCAGAGCATGGAGCGGCCGAATGGGGTTCCAAAGCCTTGTCAAAACGAAGCTCTAAACACCGCGAGGCCACCAGGTTTGGTGTCGTAGATACGCCGCTTGCCAAAGGGGTTGGGGGAAGACCCTCGCAACCACATCGAACATGCGACCGCCACCGGAGCCTCTGATTATAAACTCAGCACCTGCCTTCACGCCAGCGTGTCCGAACGAACCAACCAGAGCGCCCATGTCAACGCCCTTACCCCCCTCCACTATCGTTCGTCCCAGCCTGCCCACAGACCTGGCCGCCATCACCGCCATTTACGGCTGGCATGTGGAGCATGGCACGGGCACCTTTGAACTTGACGTGCCCGACCAGACCGAAATGCAACAGCGCCGCGACAACGTGCTGGCCAATGGTTGGCCCTGGTTGGTGGCCCAAGTAGGCGACGAAGTATTGGGCTACGCCTACGCCAACGCCTTCCGGCCCCGCCGGGCCTATCGCTTTTGCGTGGAAGACTCGATTTACCTGGCGCAAAAGGCCGCTGGCAAGGGCCTCGGACGGGCCCTGTTGGCTGAACTGATTGCGCAGTGTGAAGTCCGAGGTGCACGGCAAATGTTGGCGGTGATAGGGGACTCTGCCAATGCGGCTTCGGTGGGCGTTCACCGCGCCTTGGGTTTCGAACATGTTGGCGTGATGAAAGCGGCGGGCTGGAAGATGGACGCCTGGCGCGATGTGGTGTTGATGCAGCGCGCTTTGGGTTGGGGTGATTCGCAAGCACCTGCTGCGGGCAGCTGAGATGGCCACCAACACCCCCATCAAATCAAAAACCTGGGCCACATGGATCGCCTTGGTGGGCGGATGCCTGGGCTTACACCGCTTTTACCTCTATGGTTTCGGCGACCGCTGGGGTTGGTTGCATCCTTGGCCCAGCCTGATCGGCTGGGTCGGTGTTCACCGCATGCAAACGCTGGGGCAAGACGATCAACTGGCTTGGCTGTTGATTCCTCTGCTCGGTTTCATGATTGCAGGGACCATGCTCACGGCCATCGTTTACGGGCTAACGCCGGACGAGAAATGGCATGCACGGCATAACGCCGGGCATGCCGCCAAGGACAGCGGTTGGGGTGCGGTCCTTGGGGTGGTCGTGGCCTTGCTCGTAGGGGGCAGCGCCCTGATGGCCACCATTGCCTTCAGTGCCCAACGTTATTTTGAAAGCCAGGTGCTCAACGAGACGAAACGCTGAAGACTTCAGGATGCTCTGCATAACTCCGTGCGGACTGTGGCAGCACGGACTCGGGCGGCCTACGGCGTTGCTTTTCTTGCCAATTGCCCAAGCTATTGGCTGCAAAAAGCGCGTTGTCGCCCATCCCGATCCGCGCTACCACAGCCCGCACGGAGTTATGCAGAGCATCCCTCAGCTTCTGAAAATAAAGTACACCGCGCCCACCAGGCACAACCCCGCCCAGATGAAGTCGGTCTTGAAGGGCTGATTCATGTAGAACATGGCGAACGGCACAAACACCGCCAGCGTGATCACCTCTTGCATGATCTTGAGCTGTGCCAGGCTGATGCCACTGGCAAAACCAATGCGGTTGGCCGGTACCTGCAGCAGGTATTCAAACAAAGCAATGCCCCAGCTGACAAGGGCGGCGATCAACCAGGGTTTATGCGCCAGGTCCTTCAGGTGGCCATACCAGGCAAAGGTCATGAACACATTGGACAGGATGAGCAGGCCAACGGTTTGCATCGAAGCGGGAAGCAGCGTCATGGAAATAAACTTTCGTCGAGACGTTCAATCGCCTGATCGCTCAGTGCGCCGGACAGCTCGCGCACAGCCCCCAGGCCAGCAATATGCATCTGCGGATTCAGCTCCAACAGCGGTATCAGCACAAACTGCCGTTGGTGCAGGCGAGGATGGGGCAGGATCAACGACTCTGTGTTGAGCACGCTGTCGCCATAGAGCAGCAGATCCAAATCCAGGGTGCGAGGCGCGTTGCGGTAGGGCCGCTGCCGACCGTGGGCCTGCTCAATGGTCAGCAAATGCTGAAGCAAAACCTCAGGCTCCAAGCGGGTGCGAAGTTCAGCCACGGCATTGACAAAGTCGGGACCACTGGCTTGCAGCGGCGCGGTTCGGTAGGGTGAAGAGACCTCTACCAACCATGTGTCCGGCAAGGCACGAATAGCCACCAACGCTTGGCGCAGTGCGTCTACAGGTGAGCCAAGATTGGCTCCCAACCCAACGTAGGCCAGCGAAACGGCTTGCGCCGTGTGCACGGACTCGGAGGGACTCACAGGCCAGTCTTTCAGTCGCCCGTCGCTGCCCCTGCGTCAACGATCGCAGAAGCACCAGCGCCACCCGATGGTTTGCGGCGACGACGGCGGCGCTTTCTGACGACTTCTTCCACAGCACCTGGATCGGCCGCATTCTGTGTCACTTCGGGACCCGATGCGACAGGCGCAGCACTTGCTGCATCGGGTACCCGGCGTGGCACCCGTTTAGCCTGCGATTTTTGCTGCGCTCGTTGCTGTTCCTGGGCCAACTCCATCAACGCGCGGCGCTCTTCGTCGGTGCCCAAAGAGAAGTCTTCCCACCACTCAGCCAACTCCACCGGCAGCTCGCCGACATCGGCACGTAAACGCAGGAAGTCAAAACCGGCACGAAAGCGCGGCTGATCAATCAAACTGAACGGGGAGCTGCCTACCCGGCGATCGAAACGTGGTTGCATCATCCAGATTTCGCGCATGTCGGCGCCGAGTTTGCCGCGACCAGAGATGTCGCCAATGCGGGCGTCAAACACGGCATCAACCGCCTGTTGTAAGGCTGGGAAAGGCGCTTCGCCGCGCTGCTTGAACGCAGCCCACTGGGTGAGCACGTCATGCCACAGCATGCAAGCCAGCATGAAACTCGGCGCCACGGGTTTGCCTTCACCCACACGGCGGTCGGTGTCGGTCAGGGCCAGCTCGATGAACTTTCGGCGGGCACTGCCCTCGGCGGAATGCACGAGGATGGGGTCAAGCAAGGGGAATATGCCCTTGTCCAAACCTTGTTTTCGCAGCTCATCCAGGCTTCTCAAGGAATGCCCGGTCTGCAACAGCTTGATGAGCTCATCAAACAAACGCGACTGCGGCACGTTTTCCAGCAGCGAGGCCATCTCTTTGATCGGCGCACGGGTTTTGGGCTCGATCTCAAAACCCAATTTGGCTGCAAAACGAACTGCACGAATGATGCGAACCGGATCCTCCCGGTAGCGGGCGGTCGGATCACCAATCATGCGCAGCAGTTTTTTGCGCGCATCCTGAATGCCCTTGTGGTAGTCCACCACGATCTGGCGCTGCGGGTCGTAGTACATGGCGTTGACGGTGAAGTCACGCCGCGCCGCATCGTCGATCTGAGGGCCCCAAACGTTGTCACGAAGCACACGCCCGTCGGCATCAACCACATGGGTTTTGCCTGCCATCTCGCTTTTGGATGTTTTTTCGTTGCCCGCCACCTGCTGCGATGCCGTGGCATCCACCATGGCACGGAAGGTGGATACCTCAATCACCTCGTGCTCACGGCCCCGGCCGTACACCACATGGACGATGCGAAAGCGCCTGCCAATGATGAAAGCCCGTCGAAACAAAGCCTTGACTTGTTCAGGCGTTGCATTGGTGGCGACATCGAAATCTTTGGGCCGCAAACCCAGCAACAGGTCCCGAACGGCACCGCCGACGATGTAGGCCTCAAACCCCGCTTCGCTGAGCGTTTGAACCACTTTGACTGCGCGATCGTCCACCAGAGATAAATCGATCCCGTGCTCGCTGTGCGGCACCTCCACGCGTTTGCCCAGAGCGGTGCTCTTGGTCCCGGCAGCGGCCGGGCTTTTCCCGAGCAGTTTGTCGATGAACTTTTTGATCATGGGTGGGTGGGTGAAGGGTCGGAGTCAAACAAATTCAAGATGCGCCAGCCACGCGTCTGTGCAATGGCTCGCAAGGAGTGAGACGGGTTGGTGGCCACGGGATGGGTCGCACGTTCAAGCAGGGGCAAGTCGTTGGCCGAATCGCTGTAAACGCTGATTCGCTCAAAACTCTGCCAGTGTTGCCCTTGCTGGGCCAGCCACTGCGTGACTCGGGTGACTTTGCCCTCACGGTAGCTGGGCACACCTTCAATCAGGCCCGTGATGGTACCGCCTGCATCACGCTGCAGCTGCACGGCGATCAGGGTGCGGATGCCGAAAGCCTGCGCGATGGGGGCGGTCACGAACTCGTTGGTGGCTGTGACCAACGCTACCATGTCGCCTTCGGCTTGGTGCTCAGCCACCAGCTTCAGTGCCTGGGGTCGCAGTGCGGGGCAGATGACCTGCTGCATAAACTCCCGGTGCGCAGTGAACAGTTCCTCGTCGCTGCGCTGCCGCAGCGGTTGCGTCACGAAGGCAATGTAGGCGTGAATGTCAAGCGTACCGGCTCGGTATTGAGCGAAAAACGCGTCGTTGCCCTGCTTGAAAGCGATAGGGTCCACCCAGCCTTTGCGCACCAGAAATTCACCCCATGCGTGGTCGGAGTCCAGTGGGAGCAAGGTATCGTCCAAATCGAACAGGCACAGATTCATTCCAGACCCCCCTCCTCTGCCAGCATTTTTTTCAGCAGGGGCACGGTGACCTGACGTTTGTGGGACAAGGAATACACGTCCAGCCGGTCCAGCAATCCAATCAGGCTTCTCAGATCCCGGTCGAAGTGGTTGAGCAGATGGTTCATCACGTCATCAGACAAAAAAATGCCCCTCCTGTCCGCTTCCTGGCGCACGGCCGCCCGGGTTTCAGATTCGTTCAGTGGCGATAAAGCGAGCACATGGCCCCAACCTAAACGGGTGCGCAGGTCGTCGCGCAGGGGAAGGTCAACAGGGGGCAAACGACCGGCGGCAACCAAACTGAAGCCGTGGGTGGCCGCTTCGACAAACAGAGTGAAAGCAGCTTGTTGTTGTTCAGCATCAAAACGGTCGCAGTCGTCCAACAACACCAATGACCAGGAATCGTCCAGTACCCAAGGTGCAGGATCGTTGGACGAGAAAAAGCCCACATGGGCACCTTCGCTGCGCCAGCGCCGGGCCAGTGCCTTGAGCAAGTAGGTTTTGCCTGTGGCTTGCATCCCCCACAAGTAAATGGGCGCGGGTTGTTCCGGGGGGGTATTCGACGAAGCAGCAAAGGCCGCACGAGGACTTAGCGCTTTCAAATGCGATAAAGCCAACCCATTAGCGCCTTGCACGACATCGTCCAATTCCAATGTGGATTCAAGACCGAGACTCAGGGGAATCTGTTTCATTCGCGGAACAATTTGCTTTCAACATAGAGCCGGCGTGCACGTCTCACCGCCACCACCATGACCGCACTGACGGGCAGCGCCACAAGGACACCCACAAAACCGAACAAGTGCCCAAACGCCAACAAGGCGAAGATGACCGTCAGCGGGGACAAACCAATTCTCTCCCCAACCAAACGCGGTGTGAGGTAGAGGCTTTCAATCACCTGGCCCAATCCGAACACCACTGCCACCGCCACAACGGCGTAAAGGCTGGCAAATTGAAGCACACCGGCCAACAGGGCCAAGACCAAACCCAAACCAAATCCCAAATACGGAATGAAGATCGCCAAGCCCGTGAACACACCCACGGGCACCGCCAAGTCAAAACCAAACAAGGCCAGCCCGATGGCGTAATAGGCCGCCAATATGCCCATCACCAAAAGCTGCCCGCGCAGGTACTGCCCAAGCACATGGTCACTTTCGTCCAAGAAACTTTCCACCACCGGTAAACGCCGAGGCGGTATCAATGCCCTGACACGTTGCACCAACTGAGGCCAGTCCATCAGGAGGTAAAAAAGCACAACAGGAACCAACATGGCCATGCCCATGATGGTCAGCACGACGCTACCGCCAATACGCGCCGAGCTCAGCAGAGCCGAAAACCAGTCTTCCATGTTGGCGTTGAGGTTTTTAAGGACAAAGGCCTTGATGCTGGCAGTGTCGATGGCCAGGGTAATTCCAAACTGTGCCAACCACGGCGCAGCGGCGGCGTTAACGCGATCTGCCAAGAGTGGAATTTGCTCGCGCAACAGGGGCAATTCTTTGGAAAGAATGGGAACCATCAGCAGCAAAAGCGCCAAACAGGCCACGATAGCCATGGCCTCCACAAGCACCACCGCCAACAGACGCGGACATCGACGAGAGACCAATCGTTCCACCAGTGGGTGCAAGGCATAAGCCAGCACAGCGCCGACCAAAAAGGGGGTGAGCACAGGAGCAAGCAGCCACAGCAGCAGGCCAGTGCCAACGAGTAGTGCGAACCAAGTCAGGCTGTGCCGCTGCGCAGAAGTCAGTTTCATGGTGGTTTGATTTGACGTGTTGTTCAGCTTGGATCCGGTGCGGAGGCATCAGGCCCACGTTCTGCGTGGCCAGCACTCTCACGCAGCAAATTCAATCGGGAGCGCAAATGCTCTCGCGTCGACGGGTCGCTGTGCTGACCTGATTCGTTCCAATAGGACTGCAAATCATCGGCGGCCTCCGACCAGCGCCCCATGGCTTCCAGAGGCAGGGCACGGTCCCGTCGTTCTTCGGTCGCATCGGGTAACAAGGTCACCAAACGATGCGACACGGCCAGCAAAGCCGGCCAATCGCGCGCGGTGGTGTGTATCTCTTTCAAATTACGGAGCATGCGGGTCAAGATGTCGCGGGCACTGGCTGGACGCAGAAAATATTCAAGAGGTATTTGCGCACTGGCCAGTTCACTGTGTTGCCGCATGTACGGCGCCAACATGTCGTCAAGTGTTTCGCGGGTCAGAGAATGGCCCGTGAAGGGGTCCAGCACCACCTCTCCACGTTGATCGCCGCGGCTTAAGCTGACTTTGATCAAGAAGTGTCCGGGAAACGAAATGCCGCGCGCACGCAAACCGATGTGCTGGGCTATTTCAATGTAAATGACCGCTAGGGTAATCGGAATGCCGCGGCGGGTTCTGAGTACATGGTGCACATGGCTGTTGCGCGGGTCGTAGTAATCGTTGACGTTTCCAGCGAAGCCGAGCTCTTGAAAAAAATAGTGATTGAGGCGCTGCAGTTTGTGCAGGCTGGGTGCATCGGGCGGCAGACGGCGACGCAACACTTCGGCCAGGTTTTCTACATCGCCCAAGACAGCCTGAACGTCTAACTGCGGATGTACATCCAGCGCAATCGAGGCAGCCGCTTCCAGCAGCGGCAAACCTGCATCCCGCGCCACCAAGGTGCGGAAGTAATCCAGCGCTGACGGCGGATCGGAGGGCCAAAGTGAGGTCGAAGGCATGGGCGCAAGGGAGGAAGAATCTGGATCAGGCGATCAGTGTGCCTGACGACGAAAGTCTCTCACACGCAGACCGAGCACACCCAGCGCCGCGACATAAACCCCAGCAGCCAGCAGCAACGTGCCCATCAAAGCACCGATACGAACAAACGGGTGAGAACGCAGGCCGACCCAGTCCACTTCAGACGCTGAAAACCACAGCACCGCAGCCAACGCCAACGTTGCGCACCCCACTTTGGCCCCGTATCGCCACCACCCAGCCTCTGGCGTGTACAACCCGGCCCGGCGCAATCCGATGAACAACCATGTGGCATTGAGAGTGGCCCCCAGACCGATGGACCAGGCCAAGCCTGCAAAGCCCAAATAAGGCACGAGTACCAAGTTCATGAGTTGCGTAAACACCAGCACAACAATGGCGATTTTCACGGGCGTTTTGGTGTCCAGCTTGGCGTAAAACCCGGGGGCCAAAATTTTCACTCCGATCAAACCCAAGAGGCCCACACCGTAACCTCGCAGCGCCGATGTGGTCTGGGTCACATCCATTGCGGTGAAGGCGCCGTAGTGGTACAGCACAGCCACCAAAGCTTTGGGAAAGACCAGCAGCGCCACGGCACAGGGCAAGGCCAAGACCAGGGTCAAACGCAAACCCCAATCGAGCAAACCGGAGAACGTTTTGGTATCCGCCTGGGCCTTGGCAGCAGACAGCTGAGGCAAAAGCACTACCCCCAGTGCCACACCCAGCAAGCCTGTGGGGAATTCCATCAGCCTGTCCGCGTAGGTCAGCCAGGACACAGCCCCGACACCCGAATGCGATGCAATCTGCGTGTTGATCAGCAGGGAAAGTTGTGCCACGGACACACCCAGCAGCGCGGGTGCCATTTGTTTGAGTACCCGACTAACGCCAGGATGCTGCCACGCACAACGCAAGCGACCTGGGGTAAGTCCAATACGCGGCAAACAAGCAATTCGTATCAATGCCGGAATCTGCACGCCCAACTGCAAAACACCACCCAACAGCACACCGGCCGCTAAGGCGTAAACAGGCTCAATGCCCCAACGTTTGAACCATGGCGTCAATCCCCATGCGCAGCCGATCACCGCCAGATTGAGCAAAACAGGGGTGACGGCCGGAACTGCAAAGCGACGCCATGTGTTCAAAATACCCGCAGACAGGGCCACCAGGGACATGAAACCGATGTAGGGGAACATCAAACGGGTCATCCATACCGCAGCATCGAACTGCTGCAGACCTGAGGCCATGAACCACACTAATATGGGCGCAGCAGCCACGCCAATCACGCAGGTCAAAAGGAGAGCCCAAAACAAAACAGTGGCGACGGCATCAATCAAGGACCGGGTCGCGGCATCACCATCACGCGCACGGCACTGCGCCAGCAAGGGAACAAAAGCCTGAGAAAACGCACCTTCAGCAAACAGACGGCGCAACAAATTGGGGATGCGAAATGCGACTTGAAACGCATCGGTCCACGCGCTGGCGCCATAGAGCGAGGCGACCAGCAACTCGCGCACCAACCCCGTCACGCGGGACGCCAAGGTCAGCAATGACACCGTGGAGGCGGCCCGCAGCAAGTTCATGGGCGCTTGGGCAGGCGAAGAAGACCGGGCAAGGAAGCAAAAGTCACACAGACATTATAGGTAGGCACCCACGTTTTCCCAGCAGGCGCTTTGGCTGGGTTGCTTGTGAACCCTTCGCCCTGCTATACTCGCGGTCTTTGCCCAACCCTGGATATACAGATACAGCATGGCCACTTCATCCAAAGCCAAGAAAAAAACCGTACGCATTGCCTCCGGTCGCAAGCGCGCACGTCAAGACGTCAAGCTCAATGCAGCCAATACCGCATTGCGCTCTAAATTTCGCACAGTGATCAAGAACGTGCAAAAAGCCGTTCTGGCTGGCGACAAGGCCAAGGCCAGCGAATTGTTCGCCACGGCCCAAAGCGTGATTGATTCTGTGGCCGACAAAGGCCTCTTCCACAAAAACAAAGCTGCTCGCCACAAGAGCCGCTTGTCGGCCAAGGTTAAAGCACTCGCGGCTTGACACCAGGTTTTTTGGGCAAAGAAAAAAGGGCTCGCTGTGCGAGCCCTTTTATTTTTTAGAAACTGCTTATTTTTTGTCTGCAGAAGGTTCCGGCAACAAACAGGCCTCGGCCACTTGGAGCTGATTGTCGCGCGCAAAATTCATCACGAAGTCCCATGCCATGGGCTCGATATCGCGCAACTGTTCGTTGACGATCACGCATTTGACACCGTTGATCACGCGGGGCACGCAGTAGGGTGAATAACCGATGTAGGCGCCGATGCCTGCTTTTCCGCCACCGGGCCTGAAACAAGACATGGCGCCTGCCAGACGCTCCGACCAATCGCTCGGCCGAAATGTTTTGCCATCCAAGGTCAGGCCTTGTATGAAAACTTCTCTGGGTTTGGCAACAGTCATTCAGTGTGTGAGTTCAGGTCAAGGGAACAAACAGCTTTTACGCACGCGATTGTGCCGCGCCTTTGCTGTGCCGCCACGGTGGCCGTCGAAATGAGGTGCTCGACTGGTGGCCTTTATGGGTCGCACCGTAGAATTCTCGCAGTCCAAGCTGTCAAGTCTTTCAATGTTGAAAGCGGCTTGGCGATTTGCATGGAGCCCCTGATGAACGCCCCCGACAAACTGCCCTTCAGTCCCGAACCTCATGTGATGTCGACGTATGGGCGCCTGCCGATCTCGCTGTCGCATGGTCGCGGTTGCTGGGTATGGGACACGGAGGGCAAGAAATACCTCGACGGGTTGGGGGGTATTGCCGTCAACACCCTGGGTCATGCCCATCCCAAATTGGTACCCGCGCTGCAGGAGCAAGTGGCCAAACTGATCCACACCTCCAACTACTACCACGTGCCTCTGCAAGAACAATTGGCCGCCAAGTTGTGTGAGTTGTCCGGGTTGACCAAGGTGTTCTTTTGCAACTCGGGTTTGGAAGCCAACGAAGCGGCCCTGAAGATTGCCCGCAAATTCGGGCACGACAAAGGCAACCACACACCTGAAATCGTTGTGTTTGAGAAAGCCTTTCACGGCCGTTCGATTGCCACGCTTTCTGCCACCGCCAATCCCAAGGTTCAAGCCGGCTTTGGCCCCTTGGTCGAAGGCTTTGTGCGCGTGCCACTGAATGACATCGCGGCGATAGAACGAATTGCCCAAACCCACCCGAACATCACCGCCGTTTTTTTGGAAGTGATTCAGGGTGAAGGTGGCGTCAACCCCGCCACCGTCGAGTTCTTACAAGCCCTGCGCAAACTCTGCGACGAGCGTGACTGGCTCTTGATGCTCGACGAGGTGCAGTGCGGTATTGGACGCACAGGCAAGTGGTTTGCACACCAATGGGCGGACATTCAACCCGATGTCATGCCACTGGCCAAAGGCCTGGGCTCGGGTGTTCCGGTGGGCGCTGTTGTTTGTGGTCCGCGCGCGGCCACAGTACTGCAACCTGGCAACCACGGCACCACCTTCGGTGGCAACCCCTTGGCCATGCGGGCGGGGGTGGAGACGCTGCGCATCATGGAAGAAGAAGGCCTGCTGGCCAACGCGCAGCGCGTCGGTGCCACCTTGCGGGCGGGCCTGCAGAGGGAGCTTGGCTCCGTCCCCGGAGTGGTGGACATTCGAGGTCAAGGTCTGATGCTGGGCATTGAGCTGGACAGGCCCTGCGGCGACTTGCTCGGCGTGGCTGCGAAAGCTGGCCTCTTGATGAGCGTGACCGCCGATAAGGTGATACGCCTGGTTCCATCGCTGATCCTGACCGAAGACGAAGCCGCGCAAATCGTGGCCTTGCTCGCTCCACTGGTTCGGGCATTCCTTCAGTCCCCACCCAAAACCCCATGAACCACATGAAACCCGGCAACAGCCTGATCCGGCACTTCCTGCAGTTCAAAGACCTGAGGGCTGAGGAGTACAGCTACCTCTTCGAGCGCGCCGCCACCATCAAAAAGCGCTTCAAAAACTACGAGAAGTACACACCTCTGGTGGACCGTACGCTGGCGATGATTTTCGAGAAGGCCAGCACCCGTACGCGTGTGAGCTTTGAGGCGGGCATGTACCAGATGGGCGGATCGGTGGTCAACCTGACCACCGGGGACAGCCAACTCGGCCGCGCCGAGCCCATTGAAGACAGTGCGCGTGTGATCAGTCGCATGGTGGACTTGGTCATGATTCGCACCTATGAACAAACCAAAATTGAATTGTTCGCTGCGAATTCACGGGTGCCCGTCATCAACGGGCTGACCAATGAATACCACCCCTGCCAAATCCTGGCGGATGTTTTCACCTTCATCGAACACCGGGGCAGCATCCAAGGCAAGGTGGTGGCATGGGTGGGAGATGGCAACAACATGGCCAACACCTGGCTTCAAGCCGCTGATTTACTCGGATTCACGCTTCATGTGAGCACCCCCGGCGGTTATGAAATCAACCCCCAAGTCGCTGGCGTAACCAATGAGAGCTGCGTCAAGGTGTTCAAGAACCCGCTGGATGCCTGCCGTGGTGCACACCTGGTGACCACCGATGTCTGGACCAGCATGGGTTACGAAGCCGAAAGCGAAGCCCGCTTGAAAGCGTTTGCCGATTGGCGTGTCAGCAACAGCATGATGAGCGTGGCGACACCAGAAGCCCTTTTCATGCACTGCCTTCCTGCTCACCGAGGAGAAGAGGTGGATGCCGACGTGATCGACGGCCCACAGTCGGTGGTGTGGGACGAAGCCGAGAACCGGATGCATGTGCAAAAGGCCTTGATGGAGTACTTGTTGCTCGGTCGCATCGGCTGAAGGCGATCTGAGCGGTTTTTCATCGATGGCCTGTCCACCCCCATGAAACTGGCCCTCATCACAGACATCCATGCCAACCGCGAAGCGCTGGAAGCGGTGCTCGCTCATGCGGTCAGCCAAGGCACGCAGAGGTATGCCTTGCTCGGAGATTTTGTGGGTTACGGTGCAGACCCAGGCTGGGTGGTTGATCGCGTTCGTGACATGGTCGGCAACGGCGCTCTGGCTGTCATGGGCAATCACGACGCTGCAGTTGTGCAAGGCCCCATGCCCAACATGGTGACTCAAGCACGCCAGGTGGTGGCATGGACGCGAGAACACCTGACGGTCGCGCAAATCCAGTTCTTGGCCGATTTGCCCATGGTGGCCACCGACCTTGGATGCCTGTTCGTTCACGCAAACGCCTTTTTGCCAGCGCAGTGGGGTTATGTGCTCAACCGAACAGATGCAGTCAAAAGTTTGAACATGACAGACTGCCGCTATACCTTCTGCGGTCATGTGCACGAGCCCAAGCTCTTCCACCTGAGCGGCACCGGGAAAGCCGGCGAGTTTGTACCCAGCGCGGGTGTACCCATTGCGCTGTCATCCCAGCGCCAGTGGCTGGCCATTCCCGGCTCCGCTGGTCAACCGCGCGACGGCAATCCGGCGGCCTGTTATGCCGTATTTGACGTGGAGACAGCCACCCTTACCTACCACCGTGTTCCTTATGACGTCGAAACGGCGGGCGCCAAGATCAAGGCAGCTGGCCTGCCTCAGCGCTTGGCGGAGCGTTTGGACGACGGGCATTGACCATGAACAGCGAGTTGCAACAAGCGCTCAACACAGCCCCTGGCGTAGAGGTAGGCCAAATCATTGACGGCTTCAAGGTTGAAGCGCACGCCCACCAAGGCGGCATGGCCAATTTGTGGCGAGTCACCAGGGTCGAAGACCCCGGCGCGGGCGCGCTGATCATGAAGGTGCCGCGCGTCAAAGGCGGAGACGACCCGGCCACCGTGGTGGGTTTTGAGGTGGAGCAAATGATCATGCCCACCCTGACCGGCCCGCACGTCCCTCGTTTCATTGCCAAAGGTGACCTCGGCCGGCGCCCCTACATCGTGATGGAGCATGTGCAAGGCGCATCCCTCAAACCGCGTTTTGACGCGGCACCATTGAGTGTGCCGGAGGTGGTTGAAATCGGTCATAAGGTGGCCACGGCCTTGCACGAACTTCACCGCCAACACGTGGTGCACCTGGACATCAAGCCCAGCAACATCATGTTCAGACCCGTGATAAATGGTCATGGCGGCGAGGCAGTTCTTGTGGACTTTGGCCTGTCACGTCATGACCAGTTGCCTGATTTGCTGGAAGAAGAGTTCGAGTTGCCCATGGGCACCGGACCTTACATGTCGCCAGAACAGATCCAGTTCATCCGCAATGACCCGCGCAGCGATTTGTTTGCCCTGGGTGTCATGCTTTATCACCTCATCACGGGGCAGCGCCCCTTTGGCGCACCCAACAGCGTGCGCGGCCTGCGCCGACGTTTGTATGTTGATCCAGTGCCACCGCGCAAAATCAACCCACAATGCCCTCCCTGGTTGCAGGAAATCATCCTGCGGTGCCTGGAAGTGAAACCCGAGCTGCGGCACCAAAGCGCTGCTCAACTGGCGTTCGATTTACAAAATCCAGATCAAGTGCCCTTGACGGCACGCGCCGAACGTTTGAAGGCCAGTGGCTTTGTGCACCAGTTTCGGCGCTGGTTGACGGCCATGGGATCGGAGCCCGACGAGGAGGCAAGTGCCACAGTCCAAACCCAGCGCAGCCCCATCGTTCTGGTTGCACTGGACATCCAAGGCGCCGAGCCCACCCTTTTGGAGGCGGTACGGGTCATGGCCCACCGCATCTTGCAAACTGAAGCTGGCGCGCGCCTTGCTTGTTTGACGGTCATGAAAACCAACCGCATCGGCATGGACGAATTGGTCGATGCACAGGGCGCCAGCAAACACATGAATTTGTTGCTGCAACTCAAGCACTGGGCGCGGCCTATCGCGCAGGCACTGAACCTGAAAAAAGCCAACGGCCGCTTAACTTTCCATGTGCTGGAAGCCCCTGATCCCGCAGCAGCCATCATCGAGTACGTCAAGAAAAACCAGGTCGATCACGTCGTGATGGGCGCAAGAGACCAAGGACGGCTGCGCCGCTACCTTGGCAGCGTGTCGGCCCAAGTTGCAGCCGAGTCGGACTGCACGGTCACGGTGGTACGAAGTCCTGACACGGGTCATCGCGGCTGAGCAGCACGGTGTGCTGCCGCACAATGCCAGGGCGTTATTTCAATTGGCAAGACTGAATACCTACTTCAAATAACATGCGAATCCGCTACATCGAAATCTTCCACGCGGTGATGCAAGCCGGCACGGTCAAGGGTGCTGCAGACATGCTCCACATCACCCAACCCGCTGCGACGCGTTTGTTGCAGCAGGCGGAGCAGCATGTGGGTGTTGCCTTGTTTCAACGGGTGCGTGGTCGGCTGGTGCCCACCGCCGAAGCGCATCAACTGATCCCAGAAGTGGAGCAGCTCTACCTCAAACTCGATGCAGTCCGGCGCATCACTGCCAACCTGGGTAAACACTCGCATGCGCTGCTTCGGGTGTTGTGTGTACCGGGTCTGGCCCTGGAAGCGTTGCCACAAGCCCTTGGACGCTGGAGCATCAAGCACCCGCAAGTCAGGCTGACACTGCGCACCTTGCATTCGCGGCAGATCGCCGAAAGTTTGGTGCTGCGTGAAGCGGACATCGGGTTTGCATTTGAGCCGTCTAATCACCCGGCTCTGGTCAACGAGGTAATTGCCGTTGGACGCATGGTCGCCGTAGGAAAAGACCTTCCGCGTGGGAGTGTTCAGCTTGCAGACCTTGCCACGCATCCGGTGGTCGACCTCGACCCCGCTGACCCACTGGGGCGCCTGCTCCACCTGGCCTGCCAGGTACACGACGTCGAGCCCCAGGCCCGCGTTACGGCGCACAGCTACCACGCCGCCATCGAATTGGCAGCCCATGGTTTTGGATGGGCTTTGGTCGACAACTACACCGCCGCTTACGCCCAGCGCCACGCAGCGCTGCGTGTACTGCCGCTGGAGCCAGAGGTCGCGGTTTCCGTCTACATGCTCCGGCCGCGTGACTTGCCCTCCAGTGCTGCAGTAGACCAATTGACGAAGCACATGCGAGAGGTGTTGCTCCAGGCAAAGTGAGTTCGTAGCGAGGGAAAACCCCTGGTCAACGCCACACCTTGTTGCAGCGTTTCAGATATGCCGTCACGACATACCCGCGAAGGAATTTAACAGTTGCGTATGCATGGCGCCATGCCTAAACTGAATTGGTCATTCACCCGTTTCCTGAAAGGATGCACCCCATGCCATTGTTCAATTCTCCTCTGCGTCATACCCTGGCGGTTGTTGCTGCTGCCGCTTTCATCTGGCCTGCGGCTCAAGCGCAAGATGGCAAACCCACCCTGGCCAAAATCGCAGAGACCGGCACCATGCGCGTCGCCTATCGCGAATCCTCCGTGCCTTTCAGCTACCTCGACAATGCCAAGCCCATCGGCTTTGGCGTGGAAATTTGTGACCGTGTGGTTGACGCCGTGAAGGCAAAGGTAAAAAAGCCTGACCTCAAAATCGAACTGCAGGCGGTCACCTCGCAAAACCGAATTCCGCTTTTGATGAACGGCACCATCGATATCGAGTGCGGTTCCACCACGAACAACAAAGTACGCAACGAACAAGTTGACTTCGCCATCAACTACTTCTATACCGGCACGAGGCTGCTGACCAAAAAAGGTTCGGGCATCAAAAACTACCCTGACCTGCGGGGAAAGGCGGTTTCCACCACTTCTGGAACCACCAACTTCCAAGTGCTGCGTAAATACATCACCACCAACAATTTCACCGACATCAACGTGCTCGCGGGCAAGGACCACGCTGACTCTTTCTTGATGGTGGAAAACGGCCGTGCAGCCGCCTTTGCGATGGACGATATCTTGCTTTTCGGTTTGGCGGCTAATGCAAAGAATCCCGCGGAGTGGGAGGTTGTAGGCGATGCACTTCAGGTTGAGCCCTATGCAGTGATGGTGCGCAAAGGCGATCCGGAGTTCAAGAAGCTGGTGGACGATACGATTGCTGGATTGATCAAAAGCGGTGACTTTGAAAAGCTCTACAAAAAATGGTTCCAGTCACCCATCCCACCACGTGGTGCCAATTTGAATCTGCCCATGAACGACGAACTTCGCGCCAACATGAAAGCGCTCAGCGACGCGCCAGCACAGTAAATGTGGTCCAGTCATCGAAGGCTGAAATAAGCCTTCATTGAACGCCAAAGGTGGGGCCCATGCGGGCCCCACCTTTTTTTGCGATGGGGTGTTCAACGGGACTCACCTTGATTCGCTTCATGATTTCCGACCTTGTCGCCAATACGCTTTCAACTCAGCCACTACAATCACACCCGACGGGCCTCCTCGCATGGAAGCACGGCCAACCGGGTCAGGTCGGGAACGAAGCAGCCCTAACTGTTGTGACCAGTGCCGAGATCAGGCTCGTCAACCTCATTTCTTGTGATGCAGTCGGCATAGCGCGCTTTACAGAATCAGCTCGCTTGTTTGAAAGCCATCACGCCTTGGTTGCGCAAGGTGCGTAGCAGCGACAATTCTTTTTCGCCCAAGGCCATGTCACCTGCTTGTTTCTTGTCAGCGTAGATCAGCGCGAAAGTAGCGCCCTTCATTTGAAGCGGCAGCAACAGGAAACACGGCGCGTTCACCTCTTTGCGGTACCAATCGGGCAGGCGCTGACCCACCGTTCCTGCGCTGGTGTCGCTGATGAGGGTGTCCATGCCCTTGAGACAAATCGCAGTGAACAGATCGTTCGAGGGGTTGAGCGACACTTTGAACGCTTGGGCCACGGCAGGCGCATCGTCACCCAGACCAAAACGTCCTGTGAGCATGTTGGATTTGGGGTCACGCAGACAAAATACGATGCGACGAAACTCAAGTGCGCGAAACATGGTTTCCAAAATCATGCGCAGCACTTCATTGAGTTTGAAGTTTTCTACCATGCTGTTGGTGATGTCTTGGATGCCAGCAGCCAAAACATCCGCTGCGGGTGCCGCGTTTTGAAGGCGGCCTTGCATCTCCCCGGCCGATGTCGTGTCACCCTGCGCCTGGTCTGATTGCCGCACAGCGAGGGCAGTGGCTTGCAGGGCATGGGGCGTGAGCGAATCGCTGCCGGTTTCCTTGTGCGATGAACCATCCAGCACCAGCAAAGAACTCGCCTGGCTGCTTTTGTTCAGTTGCAGACCCATGGCCTGGGCCATGGTGGCGAGTTTTTTCTGCGCATCAACTGCGGCGGCCTCAATGTCTTTTGGTTTGACGCCCAAGGTGGTTGCATACCGTTTGGCCAAGTCGGACACGGCTTTGTGTCGTGAAGGTCCTTCGGTTTTGATCATGGCATCGGCGATGTCGTTGCAGGCCAAGGCCAGCCACCGCATGCGATCAGCCGGCGTATGGGGCATTTGCGTGGGCGGCTCACCGTGCGGTTTGCGCATCGTTTTTTGAAGGCTGTCGGGCAAGCCCCAGGTCTTGGCCACGCCCAGCCCCAGGTCTTCAAAACTCATTCCTAAAACGCTGATGGCCGCAGCTTCTTCCGCGTTCGCTGCTTTGCCATTTGACGCATTTGCCGACATGGCATGACGAACTTGCCTCGCCTCTTCTGGAAAATAAAACTCGGTCAGCAATCGACCCAAGTTTTGGAACATCGCCGTGATAAAGGCCTCTTCGCCCTCACGGGCCACAGGGCACAACTCAGTGGCCAAGGACCCCGCCATCAAAGAGCGAAGGAACTCTTCTTTCAAAACAACGGCGTGGGTTTTGTCTTGCATGTGTTCCAACAGGACCACGCTGAGTGCCATGTTGCGGATACCGGCAAACCCTACAAGGGCCACCGCACGCGACACCGTGCTGATGCCGCCACCGTTGGCATGGGAAAAATGCGCAGTGTTGACCATCCTCAGCAGTTTGTTGGTGAGCGCGACGTCTTGAAGAATTTCTGCGGACAAACTGCCCAGGCTTTCGTTGTCAGAGTTGGCGACACGCTGGATGCGGCTGACCGAGTCCGACATGGCGGGAAAGTCGCTCTTGTGGCGCATGCGGCGCAGCAAAAACTCCAGGGTTGCACTGTTGCCTTTGGTGGCCTCCACTCCTTCCCCTGTTGGGGACTGAACCGCCTGGGGTGACAACCAAGTCTGCAAGGCATCACGAAAAGCAGCGGCGCTGCTGCACCGCAAGGCGGGGTCGCGGATCAACGCCCGCTGCACGATGGCGCGCAAACCGTCGTCCACCTCACCACCAAGATCGGGAGGCAGTTCCAGGTCTTCATGGGCAATGCGGTAGAGGGCACGGTAAGGGTCCTTCTCAGCGACCAGGGCTTTGCCGCAAAGCAGTTCCGCCAGAACCAAACCGGCAGCGAAGATGTCCATGCTGGGGGCGGGAGATGCGCCATCGGCCGCCTCGGGGGACATATAACCGGGCGTTCCGCTGAGCATGGCGGCGCTGGCCGCTTGAGACTCTCCTTGCACACGTGCTGCAATGCCAAAGTCCATCACACGGGCGAGGCCAGCAGCATCCACCAGAACGTTGGACGGTTTGAGATCTCGGTGAACGACCCCCTGCGCATGGGCGGTTTGCAGAGCATCCAGTACACCCAGCATCAATGAAACGGCTTGTCTCGGCGCCATCGCACCACGCTTTTTGACATGCTCAGACAAGGTGGCGCCTGCCACATACTCAAACACCAGATAAGGCTGACCCTGGTGGGTATCGGCTTCGTAGACGGGAACGATGTGGGCGTGTTTCAAGCGGCTGACGTGCCGTGCTTCCTGCAGCCAGGGATGGTCAGCATGCAAGGTCTTGGTGGTGTCACCACGCATCAGTTTGATGGCCACCTCGCGCTCCAGGCGGGGGTCAAAGGCGAGCCACACCGTGGCCTGAGCCCCTTGACCCAAGACGCGGCGCAACTCGAACCGTCCCACATGGGTCGGTTCGGCCAGGGCAGCGTTGGATTTCATCGGGGTCCCTCAATGGCCGACATGGCGCGCAGTGTCACCAGCAGCCGTCGTCAAGTGCGCGTTGGCTGGACCGGACGGCGTCGGTGCCGGTGCGTTTGAACCCGACAGGCTCGCACCTTGCCGCAAAAGCGTTCTCGCCTGCTGCAAGGCTTGGGCCAAACTCGTGCCCTCTAAATGCAAGAGACGCGCATATCGCTGGGTCACCGAGGCCAAAGCATTGCCCATTTTGGATTGTGGCAAATAGGTCAGCACGTCAACCGCTTCATTGGCGGCGCTGGCCGCAGCACGAATCAGATCAGCATCTCCGTCCGGGCTGCGTACAGGCCGTGTGGTGGGCAACCTGCGCATCATGTGCTGCACCTCTTCGCCCAAGCCCCAGTGTTTTGCCACCGCCGCGCCCAACGATTCAATGTCAGCCCCCAAAACGGCCAGGGAGGCCATCGACTCGCTCATCCCTGGCAACTCCGGCGTGCCCAGCTCGCTGCCCGCGGGGGGGGGCGCAGGGCGCATGAGTTGGCGAATTTGTTCAGCTTCGTCGGCAAAGTGGTATTGCACCAACAAGCGGCCCAGGTTCTGCAGGGCGGTGACGAGGTAAACCATCTCCGGGTCAAAACCTGCCGGTCTCAGTAACTGTGCCACGTGCCCTGCCAGACGCACGCGTTCGATGGTTCGCTCCATGGCGGCAGCGCCGGCCTCAGACAATGGCCCCGGCCACGCCCGCAGTCCGTTACCTGCCAGACGCACCCCATTGAGGCCCAACATGGCCACAGCTCGCCGGACCGTCAGTACGGGGCCGCCTCCCGACAGTTGCCCGCCGCTGACGTGTACCGAATTCACTTGTCGCAGCAGTTCAAAACTCAGCGCCATGTCCTGCAGTATCTGTTCGGCGATGGCGTCGGTGTGTTGACCGTCCATGGCCGAAAGCCTTGCCACGCGCTGGCCGACACCGGGCATGGCCGGCAGATGGCCCACTGTGCGCAGACGGTCGAGCAACAGGACCAGGGGCCCCCCATTGTCCTGGCCTTCAACCTCGCACCAGCCTTGCAGAGCACGCAGAAAAGTTCTGGCATTCAGATAACGCTGACGCGGCTGCGACGCTACGGCGCGGTTCGCAATCGCACGCAGCGCTTCTGACACCGGTGCGGGGGTGGTCCAAGGCAAACGCAAGAGATCGCGCCCCAAAGGCGGCATGCGAACAATGGCACGCGAAAAATCACTCTCATTGAGCGGGTTCTCGCCTGAGAGCAGCACATATAACAAAAGACCGCAGCCCAGAAGGTCACGTTCTGCCGTCGCTCGCTGCGTGCGCAGTTCGGTCGGATCCAGTGGCATGGAGTGGGTGGTACCACGCCCTCCACCGTCGGCTCGGCTGGGTTCGTTGGCACAGGCCAAGGCCATGATACGCACGGTGCCATGTTCGTTGATGAGCAGTTGGTGGGGTTGCACATCACCATGGGAAACCCCCGCCTCGTGGGCGTAGGCCAGACCCTCCAGCGCCTGGCACAACCACCCCACTTGCTCCAGCGCAGTTGGGTTGGGATGGGCATCCAACCACTCTGGCAGGGTCAGGCCCAATGCACGGTCGACCACGAAGTAAGGCCAGTGGTCCTGTACGCCCATCTCAATGACATGGGCCAAATGCGGATGATTCAGCCGTGAAGCCTTGCGTGCGTCGCGCTGCCACACCTCCATTGCGAATTCATCCGCAGGTTGGACGCGCGGCATGGCCAGCACCACCTCTTGGCCCGAGCGGGGATCACTGGCGAGCCAGGACATGGTGAGCTCGCTTTTCCCCAGCAACCGCAAAAGCGCGAAGCGCCCAAAGGCGCGAGGTCCCGCTGAACGCGGGGCCTGCGCTGAGGGCGACCGCCTGTTGGCGGTGGCCGGTGGGTTGTGGGGCAAAGTGGTGGCCATTCGGATGACGACGAATTGACCTCCATTGGAGCGCGGGGTGGACAGGCTCAATAGGTGGAGATGGGCGGGGAATTGGGGGCAATTCGGGTTTGGCGTCGCAAGACAGCACATCCGCATCCTGCAAAACGACAGTCACGCTGAATACACAAACCGGGGCAAAAGCGCCCTGTTGACTTTTGCCGTGTTCACGAAAAGCTCCAGCCCATGCGGCCTGATCACGTTGAAGGAAACGCTGAATCAGTCGCCACAGATGCGCGCGCCTGGAGCGACCGCCCGGGTTCGAGGATGCGCCGGCTGCGAGGGACTGATTCAGCGTTTCCTTAACCCTGCTGTGTCAAGGATTTGCACTTGGCATCTTGGCTTCGACAAGTCCTTTTCGGGGCCTGGTAGACGGGTCGGCCTGAAGGGTGTGTGGTGTCGCAATGAATGTCAATCTCAGGGGAAAACGCCGTTTCGATCCCGAGTTTTCTCATTCTCCAGGCGCGAAGCGAAAGTTCTGGCGGCGTTCAATAGGACGAGGTGTCCAACTCCATCACGCGCCCCTGCGCCGTGATGAACGCACAGCGCACGCCATCGGGCGCTTGCAAAGACTGCACCACGGCGGCATAGGTGCGCAGCTGATCGCAGTATGTTGGAACTGTCTGCGGTGCGGGGTGCAATTTGTAGTCCAACACCCACCAGGTGGTGGCGCCCTTGTCTTCCAGGGCGACCAAACGGTCAATTCTTTGGCTCTTGCCATCGACGGCGATTGGCACTTCGTTGCCCGCCCAGCGCAACAGGGGGCTGTTGAAGAAGGGTTGGCAAGAGGGGCTGGCCCAAATGCGTTGAACGACGGCACTCACTGTGTCCAGCGATACGCCATGGAACTGCGCCGCCGCTTCGCAACAGGATTCCAAATCTGGCTCGGCGTTTGTCGTTCCGGCCCGCTGCGCATCCAGCACTTGAGTGGCCCACTGCAGCGCCAAATGAATGGCTTCACCGAGTGGCCCCGGGGGGGGGTCCAAAGCGAACGTTTCGTCGCCTGGAGGCGGGGGTGGGGCAAGCCGGCCTTCCACAGGTCCTGCACTGCTTGCCGCCGAGAGGTCGCGGCCAACGGCAGGCAGCAGGCGATTCGAACCGAGCGCTTGCGCAGGGTCGGATTGCAGGCTCCCGTGCGGGTCGACCGGCTCTTTTAGCTTAGCGTCAGACGCGAAAGCTTGTCCCAGCCTGGCGCTGCCCGCTGCGGCAGCATCCGGAGAAACGGCGGCAGCGCTCAGACCCAAGCTGGGCAGTTGCGACAAAGTGGTGCCCACTGGCATGGGCGGCACTGCGGACTGCCCGGGCGGCAGTTCAGGCCAGGGCAGCGCATGGGGCGATAAACGCGACCACCAGGATGGCGCTGCCGCTGTTCGTTTGCTGGCTGAGGGGCTCGCACTGATCACCACGTGGCTCTCTGCACGCGTCAGGGCCACGTAAAGGCCGTTGAGCTCTTCACGCTGCCTGGCCTGGTTGTCGATGTCCAACAAAGGCTGCAGGGACGGGGGACAACGGCGGGTGGAGTACACAAAACCGCAGGCCAGGGGCGCCAGCGCATGCACGGGCCAATCAACCAGAAGAGTCACGCTTTCCGCCGCTTGGGGGGTCGGGTCGGTATCCATCAAAAACACCCAGGGCGACTCCAAGCCCTTGGCACCATGCACGGTGAGCAAGGCCGTGGCGCCTGGCGGTGTGGGCGCCGCGACTTGAATGGCCCGGCGGCGCAGAGCGTGTACAAAACGGTAGGCGGTGGCGTAACGTGCGCCATCCAGCGTCAGCGCCTGTTCCAGCAGTGCATCGACCGCCGCCAAGGCCAGGGCCACGCGGCTGGCCGGCCAGGCGGCCGCGATTCGCTCGCGTACCTGTCCCTCCGCCACGATACGGTCCAGCAGGTCGTGCGGTGGCAGGCACTGTGCGGCCCGCTGCCATTGGCTGAGCAAGCCCGCCGCACGGGCCAGGGCAGGACTGGGCGAAGGCAGCACCATCAGGGCCGTCCACCAAGAGGTCGGTGTTTGACTGGCTGATGCGGCCTCAGCGGCAGCATCGAACAAACGGAGTAAATCTGCATCCGATGCACCAAAAATCGGGCATCGCAGAGCGTGCGCCAGCGATAAATCATTCTGCGGTGACACCAGAACATCCAGCAAAGCCAGCAAGTCCTGCACCACCATTTCATTTGCCAAGGCGTACTGGCCCACGGCAGCGAACGGCAGCCCCCGTGCTTGCAAAGCCGGTTGCAAGGCCAGCAAAGCAGCGCGGGTTCGACTGAGCACTTTGATGTCTTGTGGCAACACGCCCTGCACATGAACCAGTTGTGCGATCGCTTGCGCCACCTGATCGGCCTCGGCGGCACGGCGTGCTTGTTCGGGCTCGATGCGAGGCTGGGTCAAGGTGTCACGCCACTGCTCATGGTCCGTCCGTTCAGCAGACCCATGGTTTTGCTCAGCCTGGCGCGGTACCAGCATGGACAAAGCGCCGTGGGCGGTTTGCCGCGGCACTTGCTGCGTGGTGTGGGACCGAAAGCCGCTGTACTCGTTTTGGTCCTGTGCCGCCTCAAACACCGCGTTCACCACTTGAAGTACACCTGGGGCGTTGCGGTGGGTGTGGTCGCAGGCCAGCAGCACACCGGCCATGGCCTCCTGAACAAACAACTGGGCTGCCTCGAATACTTTGGGTTCAGCGCGCCGAAACCGGTAAATGCTTTGTTTGGGATCGCCGACGATGAACACCGAGGGGGGGCGCTGCCCACTGGCACCGCCACCCGCACCTGCGTAACCCGCCAACCAGGCTTGCAGCGCATGCCACTGCAAAGGACTGGTGTCCTGAAACTCGTCGATCAGCAGATGCCGTGTGCGTGCATCCAGCCGTTCCTGCACCCAACCTGAAAGGTCAGTGCTGCTGAGAAGTTTGAAGGCGCACAGTTCCAGATCGGCCATGTCGGCCAAACCACGCGCGCGTTTGTAGGCACTGAGTTCTCGCAGCAAACAGCGAGACAATCGCACCATGCGAAGGTGGCGATCGTGGGCTGCATGTTGTTCGCACGCGGCGTGAATGTCGTCCAGGTGAGCCAATGTCAAAGCCAGACTGTCCACCTCGATGTTTTTTCTGACCGTGCCGGCGGCGGTGTACAGGGCCGAACGCACAGCGGACCACTGCGCGGCGGGATCCGGCAGCGACAACGCCTGCTCCAAAGCAGCGCCTTGTTTTTTCGCGGTGGCCGTGGTTTTGCGACCGAGTTGTGCCGCCACCTCCAGCAGCAGTTGCCTCACCACAGGCATGTTCAGACGTTCGGTGGGGTGAGCCAGCTCATCAAAGGGCGCCCCTAAAGTGGCCGCTGGAGGCACGCTGTTTTCAAGCCTTCCCGCTTCATCGGTCAGCGCCAGCTCAATGCGTTTTTGCCACGCTGCGTCCAACCATTTGCGCAATTGGCTGCGACCGTGTTCATGCACCAACACGTTGAAGTCCTCCAGCAGCTTGGGATCAGCCAACACCGCTGCGTGGAAACGCCGGTAAACCTCGTCCTCGTGGTCAGCCCAGTCTTCCACCAATTGCATGTCGCTGCTCAGTTGCAACTCGGCCAGCAACGCCAGAGGCGCAGCCCGCAACAGCTGAAAAAACCAACGGTGAAAGGTATAGATCTGTGGTGGTCTGCCGCTGTACAGCAGTTGCCCATGCAATTGGCCCAGACGAGGGGCCAAAGACAGCGCCTGCTCGGGGCTCATGCCGCGCGCTTGCAACTCCTCGCGGCGCTGCACATCGCTCGCCTGTTGTTCTGAGAAGGCAAAAAGCCAATCATTCAACCGCTGTCGCATTTGGCCTGCAGCCTTCCGGGTAAAGGTGATGGCCAGCACTTCATGCGGCTCGGCGCCTTCCAGCAAAGCGCGAAGAATGCGCGAGACCAGCATCCAGGTTTTGCCTGCGCCTGCGCAAGCCTCCACCACCACGCTGCGCGACGGGTCGCACGCCATGGCGTAGAACGCCTCCCGGGTGATGGGCTGTCCGTTGCAGCGGTAGGCGGGCACTTGTTGTGGAAGGGTCATATACCGGCCTTCCACTGGTCACGACGACACAGGCCACGCGCTTCGCAGGTTTCGCAAACCGCCCCTTCGCCCAAGGCGGGCAGCGGTGTTCCAGCACGTATCCGCTCGAGGTCCTGCGCCACACCGGACAAAAGCTGCTCGGCGCTTCGCTCGACATCAGGATGGTTCAGCACATGGATGGTTTCACTGTCATCAAGCGCCATGTAGGCAGCAGCCAGGGTTCCGATTGCCTGTGATTGTTCTGCCATCAGAGCGGCATAAAACGCGAGTTGTGTGTCTTCCGTGGGCTGCTTTAACTTCTTTCGCAAGTCGGCGGCAGAGCCGGTTTTGTAGTCGATCAACTGGATGACCGGGCCAGCATGTTCGTCGTGCACGCTGTCCACGCGGTCGATCTCACCGACCATGGCGGTCCCTTTCCAGGCAGCAGGCTCCGCGCGTAAAGCACGTTCGCCATCCAGCCACAGAGCGCCTTGCGCATCCCTTTCATGCAACCATGACAGATAACGAGGGATCAGGCGGCGGAACGTCGCGGCGTATGGCAAGAACTCGGCTTCGTCAAAGCCTTGATCCAGAAGAACTTCGTTTGCCATCGTTTGCAATGTGCGCGCCTCCACCGCCACATCGGCAAATGCACTCTGTGCACGCTTTTGATGAAAGCGCAGCAAGACTTGGTGCAACCAGGTGCCGTAATCGCGTTTGGCCATGGCCTCGTCCAACTCGTCGCTGGGTCGCAGCCTGAGCATGTGCATGGCAAAAAATCGATAGGGGCATTGGCGCAGCATCTCCAAACTGCTGGCAGACAGCTGCGCGGGCAAGTGGCGCGGGGCTGTGGGCATTGGGCCTTGCGCCAATGCGGGCGTGACCTGAACGGCCAAGCGCGGATCTCGGGACTGCTCAATAGTCACAGCCGCGCCAATGGCCAGCACAAATGGACTGGCCGAAAGCAATTCGTCTTGCTCGGTCGCCCGCCGCAGCAAGGTCAAACGCGGCACAGACAACAGCTGACAAAACGCCAACCACTGAGCTTGGCGCTGCTGCTCTGCGGTGGGCAGCCCGATGGCGTCGGCCAGGCTGCGACTAAGCAAGGGAGGCGATGAGGGCCAGGCACCCAGCTGGCGCTCGTCCGCGCCAGGAAACACCACCGCGGCAAAGGCACGCATGGCGGTGCGGGACAAAGGCGTGATCACCACCGCGGGGTCGCAAGGTGCTGGCGGAACAAAGGTGGCATGCTCAAACATGTCGTCCAACCAGCCCGAAAACGCGGCGTAACCCCATTGGCCGGTCAGCGTGTCCGCCCAACCGCGGGCGGCCACCAAGCGCAGCATGACCTGGCGGCCAGCATCGTCACCATGCAAGACCGGCAACAAGCCGAACCTGTTCAAGACCGCCTGCAGCACATCAAGCCAATCCGCGATCTTGCGGGTTGTGCCGGCTTGAAAAAGTTGGATGACCGATTGCAACTCGTGCCACAACAGCGCCGCAGACTCTGGCAAACATTCAGGTTGCACTGCCTTGGGCTGGCGCCAACCTCGTTTGCGCCAGGTGAACTCCAACGCCGAGACCGCCTGTGGTGACACAAGCGCAGTCTGGCCCAAGGGCTCCGCGATGGATTTCAGCGCGTCCACGACCTCGTCTGGGCTGGCCTGGGGGTCAGCCAGGCGCAACGCACTTGCAACCAGGGCCGCAGCACGTGTGGTGGACAAGGTCCATCCTGTTTCATCCAAAATCGCCAGGGGCTGGCGTCCCAGCAAGGCACGAACACGGCGCACCAGCAAGCGGTCCAGTGCCACCAAAGCCACAGGTACTTCACCTGCCTGCACGTGTAGCAGGACCTGTGCGGCAGCACGCTGAGCTTCTTCTTCGAAGTCCGCACAAGTCGCTTCAAAGACACCACAGCCACGAAGGGCCACACCGTCAGGTCCAAGCGAGCCCGAAGAAAAAAGCGCATCAGCGTCCAGGCGCAAAACCGGAACGCCGCTTTCAATCGCGTGGTCTGCGACAGCGCTGAGCAGCGGGTCAAGCCCACCGGCCTGCACAACCACCCACGCGGCGGGGCGGTGAGAAAAAAGTGCGTCTGAGGCGGGTGGGGGTGCAAGCGCGGCCCACGCCAGTGCAACTTGAGCCAGCAGAACCTCGGTGTGGCCAGGCCCGCCAGCGGCACTGGCCTGCGCCAAGCGGGATCGTGCATCTAACCAATAGGCCTCACGCCGAGCCGGTGGTACAACCTGCGCCGATCGAGCCAACTGCTGTGCAAGCTCGGTGACCTGTGCCACGATCAATGTGCGTCCCGGCGCATCCCGACCGGCCCATGCGGTGCGCCCCAGGTAAGGGGCCAAAAGCCCCTGGGCCAGCAGGCGGTCACGGGCCACATCAAAACTGAGTTGTCCAGGCTGTGGCGGTATCGGGGGTCTTAGGGCTGCAATGAGGGTGGTTGCAGTGTCGATGCGAGGCATCCATTCTTTTGTGGCCAAGGCACGGGCCATGGCCGTTTTGGCTGGAGATAAATGCGCGCTGAGCGGCACCACGATACAAACGTCGCGCAAGGCAACGGTCTGCGTTTTGCACCAAACACATATTGAATTGGCGATGTCGTCCCATACATGGGGAGACAGAGGGTTGATCGCTTGCAGGGACATTGATGTGACAGGGAAGCTCGCGAAAACCCCATGATGCGGCACGGCCCTTGGTCAACAGGGGAGCGGGGTCTATGTCAGAATAGGTATCAACAATTTTGCCTTGCGCGTCATTTGGCTTGTACTGCACAAGACGCATGGCAAATTCAGCAAGAGGACATGCCAATGAGCAGCGAACTGATCAAACACACCACCGACGCGTCTTTCGACGCCGACGTTCTTCAGGCCGACCGGCCCGTCCTGGTGGACTACTGGGCCGAGTGGTGCGGCCCCTGCAAAATGATTGCACCCATCCTTGATGATGTGGCGCAGCAATACGGCGACAAAATTCAAATCGCCAAAATGAATGTGGATGAAAACCGCGATATACCTGCCAAGTTTGGCATTCGAGGCATCCCCACACTGATGATTTTCAAAGATGGGCAACTGGCCGCGACCAAGGTCGGAGCGTTGTCTAAAGCACAGCTGACCGCCTTCATCGACGGTAATCTATAATTCTTCTAAGCTCTGCGGGTCGGGCCTGGATGGCCGGGCCGCAGAGGTCTAAATCTTAGCCCCCACGCGCCCAGCAAGCGGTCGTTGTCAAACGCAACGAATCCGGCGGCCGTGTGGAGTCGGCCAAAACCTCCAACCTTTTGTTCTTTGCTCAGCGCAATTTCAGCCCGGCGCTCGTTAACAGGTCACGGCCGCGCAAACTCTAGACAAGCAGGATCAACCGTTCCGCTTGACCATTTGAGCCTTTCATTGGCGACATGCATGCTGGCATGGCGCCCTCACCTCAGGGGTCGCACCCATGCATCTATCCGAACTCAAAGCACTGCACGTTTCTGAACTCATCAAGATGGGCGAAGCCCTGGAGATTGAGAACGTGGCGCGCATGCGCAAACAAGAATTGATGTTCGCCATCATGAAAAAACGTGCCCGCGCTGGCGAGCAGGTGTTTGGTGATGGTGTACTGGAAGTTCTGCCGGACGGTTTTGGTTTTTTGCGTGCGCCTGATGCCAGCTATATGGCGTCCACCGATGACATCTACCTGAGCCCGAGCCAAATTCGCCGCTTCAATCTGCACACCGGTGACGACGTTGAAGGCGAAGTTCGTGTTCCCAAGGATGGTGAGCGGTATTTTGCGCTGGTCAAGGTGGACAAGGTCAATGGTCTGACGCCCGAGGAGAGCAAGAACAAAATCATGTTCGAGAACTTGACACCGCTCTTCCCCAAAGAGCAGTTCAAGCTGGAGCGTGACATCAAGTCAGACGAAAACGTCACCGCCCGCATCATTGACTTGATCGCACCACTGGGCAAAGGCCAACGCGCCTTGCTGGTAGCCCCGCCCAAGAGCGGCAAAACGGTGATGATGACCCAGTTGGCCCATGCCATCACTGCCAATTATCCCGAAGCCCACATGATCGTCCTGCTGGTGGACGAGCGCCCAGAAGAAGTGACCGAAATGCAGCGCACGGTCAAAGGCGAAGTCATCAGCTCCACCTTTGACGAGCCCGCCGCGCGCCACGTGCAAGTGGCCGAAATGGTGATTGAACGCGCCAAACGTTTGGTCGAGCTGAAAAAAGACGTGATCATCCTGCTCGATTCCATCACCCGCTTGGCCCGCGCCTACAACAACGTGCTGCCCTCGAGTGGCAAGGTGCTGACTGGCGGTGTAGACGCCAACGCTCTGCAGCGCCCCAAACGTTTCTTTGGCGCCGCACGCAACATTGAAGAAGGCGGCTCGCTCACCATCATCGGAACGGCTCTGGTGGATACCGGCAGCCGCATGGACGAAGTGATTTACGAAGAATTCAAGGGAACCGGCAACTGCGAAATCCATTTGGACCGCCGCATGGCCGAAAAACGCGTTTACCCGTCTATCTTGCTGAACAAGAGCGGCACCCGTCGCGAAGAGTTACTGCTCAAGGCAGAGATCCTGCAAAAAACATGGATTTTGCGCAAACTTTTGTATCCCATGGACGAAATTGAGGCGATGGAGTTCATCCTAGACAAAATGAAATCCACGAAAAACAACCTCGACTTCTTCGACATGATGCGCAGAGGCGGTTGATTCTGGCTACAATCTCCGGTTTTGCGGAAAGTGCGCCGAGTGGTTCGGCGTGGCTCCCGCAGTGAAACAAAGGTACAGGCAATGAAAGAAGGCATACACCCCGACTACCGCGATGTTTGTTTCGTGGACTTGTCCAACGGTTTTAAGTTTGTGACACGCTCGTGCGCACAAACCAAAGAAACCATCAAACTCGAAGACGGCCGCGAAGTGCCTCTCTTCAAGCTCGAAACCACCAGCGAGTCGCACCCCTTCTACACTGGTACGCAAAAGAGCGTTGACTCGCTCGGCGGTCGTGTCGAGAAGTTCCGCAACAAATTCGCCCACGTGGGCATGAAGAAGTAATTCTTCAGGTCACTTAAAAAGGCAGCTGCGGCTGCCTTTTTTCTTGCTCTAAGGCGGTTGCCGGCCGCGATGCGGCATGATTCCCACTTCGACTGCAAATCTCCTCAATTCTTGAACACGCCCAAACCTGCCCTGGTTTCCCACCGCGCCGCGCAACGCATGCCGCGTTGGGCTCTGTTGCTGTTTTGCGCGGCCTATGTGTTACCGGGTCTTTTTGGCCGAGACCCTTGGCGCAGTGCCGATGCCACTGCTTTCGGCTACATGCTGAGCATTGCCGAAGGGCGCAGCCCCTGGACTGCACCTGCCATCGCACAATTGGCGTCTGACTCTGCCCTGCTGCCCTATTGGCTGGGTGCAGGCTTCATTCAACTGCTCTCCCCTTGGATCGATCCAGCGTTGGCCGCTCGGCTGCCTTTCGCAGCCCTCTTGGGTCTGGTGCTGATGCTGACTTGGTACAGCACCTACCACCTCGCCCGGACAGAAGCCGCTCAACCCATTCCCTTTGCATTTGGTGGCGAAGCCAACCCGATTGACTACGCCCGAGCCATTGCCGATGGTGCCGTTCTGGCCGTCATCGCCAGCCTCGGACTTTTGCAGTTGGGGCATGAAACCACGCCGGAGCTGTTGCAACTGGCCTGTGTCGGCCTCTTCCTTTACGCGTTGTCCGCCAGTCCCTACCGCGGGATACAAGCGAAGCTGGCCGTGCTGGCGTCGTTACCCGCCTTGGTCGCCAGCGGTGCACCCAGCATGGCCTTGGCCATGGGTATTTGCGCCACTGCGGTTTGCGCGGTTTCCAGCTATCAGCAAGTTCGACGGTTTGCGCTGTGGGTGATTGCCAGCGCATTGGTCGCCTGCGCGGTGGGCTTGTTCTTGGGTGTTTGGAGCTGGCGTGTCAGTGCCTACAGCGACTGGAGCAAGGTTACCGGCGTGGTCAAGCAGTGGGCATGGTTTTTGTGGCCGGCTTGGCCACTGGCTGCGATTACGGTTTGGCGATGGCGCAGGTACTGGCGCAACCGACACATCTCCATCCCACTGTCTTGTTTGTTGGTATGCCTGGTCAGTAACGTGGTGATGGGAGGGTCGGATCGTGCGCTGATGCTCGGCGCGCCCGCAATGGCCATGCTCGCAGCTTTCGCATTGCCGACGCTGCGACGTGCGACCTCGTCGGCGATAGACTGGTTTTCGGTTTTTTTATTTACCGCAGGGGCGCTGCTTCTGTGGGTGCATTACGTGGCTCAACAAACTGGCACGCCGGTCAAACCCGCAGCCAACATGGCTCGATTGGTGCCAGGTTATGAACCCAGTTTTTCGGCTTTGGGCTTACTCGTCGGGGCAGCGGCAACCGTTGCATGGTTAGGTTTGGTCGCTTGGCGAATCGGACGCCACCGCCATCCGCTTTGGAAGAGCTTGGTCTTACCCGCCGGCGGCGTGGCGCTTTGCTGGTCCTTGGTGGCCACGCTGTTGATTTCTCCTGTCAACTATGCCCGCAGTGACCGTGCTCTGGTTCAACGCATCATGGAGCATGTGCCCAGCGACACATGTGCTGTCGGCAGCGGCGTCAGTCGCCCATTGCTGGCCGCGCTCGAGTACATGGGGCGCATGCGTGTTGAGGCCGCAGCTGGAGCGTCCGCTTCAAGCACCTGCGAGTTTTTGTTGCGTGGCGAGGGGTCCAGGTCCGTGCGCGAGACCTTAGATTCGAACTGGGTCGCAGTAGCCCAGGTGCATCGGCCATCCGACAAAGACGACCGTATCGGGATCTACCGCCGCAAGATGCCTTGAACTGGGCCCAAGCTCCTGTCCAGGCGGACAGGTTCACGCATCGATCCGAAGACGGTCAGACGTCTGGTTGTTTTGCGCTGATGCGGGCACCTCGGCCACCGCCGTCTCTGGTGCCACAGACGTATGACCATGGCGAACCCGCAGAGCAGGAAAAACAAGTTTGAAGGTAGATCCTTTGCCGAGCTCACTGCGAATTTCGAGTTCACCACCATGACGCTGAATCACATGCTTCACGATGGATAAACCCAGGCCCGTGCCGCCCGTGTCACGTGAACGACTGCCATCCACGCGGTAAAAACGTTCGGTCAGCCGCGGTAGATGTTCTTTGGCAATGCCCACACCAGAATCAACCACCTCAAGCTCGCCTCCGCCGTCATGGCGGTCGGTCCAGCGTACCTGCACAACACCTTGAGCCGGTGTGTAGCGCACGGCATTGCTGACCAGATTGCCGATCGCACTGAGCAGTTCACTTTCCAGGCCGGCGAGTTCAACGCCGTCGCCCAAGCCAAAACTCAAATCGTGACGACCTCCGGAGAGGGCTTGCGCATCGGCCTGCACTTGGGCCATGAGCTTTTGCAGCGACACCCAACGGTCTGCGGTAGGGCGGGGGCTGCCTTCCAACTGCGCCAAGATCAGCAAATCAGCGACCAAGGTTTGCATTCGGTTGGTTTGCTGAGACATCAACTCGATGACACGCCGTCTCTCCACCTCGGTCAATGGCAATTGACCCAAGGTTTCAATGAAACCTGACAACACCGTCAGCGGTGTGCGAATCTCATGCGACACATTGGCCACAAAGTCGCGCCGCATGGCCTCGCTGCGTTCACGTTCAGTGATGTCTTGAGTCAATACCAGCTTCATGCCTTCACCATAGGGCCGAATCAGCACCGACAAAGTGCCGTGGTAACCAGCGCCTGGCATGACGATGGGATCGGCGTAGTGATTGGACTGGAGGTAAGAAACAAACACCGGCGCACGAACCAAGTTGGTCACATACTGGCGTCTGTCGCGTTGCGGATCCAATCCAAAATGGTCAGCGGCAACCGAGTTGCACCACTCGATTTGGTCGCCCGCGTCGAGCATCATTACACCATTGGGTGATGCTTCGATGGCGGACAAAAACTGCGCCAAGCGCACTTGCTCTCCCACAGCGCGCTGCTCCAATTGGCGGGCAGCACGCTCCACCCGATAACCCGCCTCACCCCAAAACCCTTGGTTTCGAGGCGCTGGCGCCTCGGTCGGGTGTCGCAACCAATTCATGAAACGGCGGCGACGAACGGCGTCCCGCAGCACGCTCAAAGAGGCGCCCGCCGAGGCCCCCACGACCGCCGTCAACGTAGGCGCTCCAACGCCGCTGCCAACGAGAAAGCCAACAAAGCCTCCTAGCAGGGCGAGCAACCCTACCCCTGCCAATCGTGCGACCAACTCCGTCATGGCAGCGCCATCGTCATTAACTCATTCGCACGTTATTCAGCGAGCGCTGCCGCGTGCTGTGTCAGTCGATAGCCTGATCCACGTACAGTTTCTATCATCCGTGAGCACTGTACTGGTTCCAGCGCTTCGCGCAGACGTTTGACATGGACATCCACGGTTCGCTCTTCAATGAAGACATGATCACCCCACACCCGGTCCAGGAGCTGCGCGCGGCTGTGGACACGCTCAGGGTGCGTCATGAAAAAGTGCAGCAGACGAAATTCGGTCGGCCCAACTTTGACTTCTTTGTCATCACGCATGACGCGTCGCGTGGCCGGATCGACCGACAAACCACCCAGGCTCACCAGCGTATCCAAAGCTTCGGGCGCTTTGCGTCGTAACACCGCACGAATGCGAGCCAGCAACTCATTGGTGGAGAAGGGTTTGGTGAGGTAGTCATCAGCGCCTGCATCCAGGCCGGCGACTTTGTCGGTCTCTTGGGCCCGCGCCGTCAACATGATGATGGGCAATTCGCGGGTGCGGGACTGGCTGCGCCACCGTTTGGCCAAGGCGACGCCCGGTTGCCCTGGCAGCATCCAGTCGAGCACCACCAAATCGGGCAACACCCTGTCAACCTCAGATATTGCTTGGTCAGCGGAACCAGCGAGCGTGACCTCGTATCCAGCATGACGCAAGTTGATGGAGATCAGCTCAGCAATTGCAGGCTCATCCTCAACAACCAAAACTTTGCTCATGGCATATCCCTTACAAGAAGTGCAACGGCCTCATCACCGCATCATGTTTTCGACCGCATCGATCGGGTTATGGCGCACGTCGGTGCCCTTGACCACATAAATGATGACTTCAGCCAAATTTTTTGCATGGTCACCCACACGCTCAATTGCTTTAGCAACAAACACCAAGTCGATGCTGGACGAAATCGTGCGAGGGTCTTCCATCATGAAAGTGATCAACTTACGCAGCAGACCTTCAAACTCTTGGTCGATCTGGTCGTCTTGCTTGAGCACTTCAAGTGCTTTGTCCACGTCCAAGCGAGCAAAAGCATCCAGCGATTTACGCAACTGGGCGACCGCCAATTCCGACTCAAAAGACAAATCATTTACCGGCAAACGCATGCGTGAAGAAACGCCTGAGTTAATCAAACGTTGCACGGTCCTTGCAATGCGAGCGGCTTCGTCGCCAACACGCTCCAAATTGGCAATGGCCTTGCTGATAGCAATTAGCAACCGCAAATCCCGCGCCGTGGGCTGACGACGCGCAATGATGCTGGACAGGTCGCGGTCAATTTCCATCTCCATGGTGTTGACGACCTCTTCTTTGGACAACACCTCGGACGCAATTTCGCCGCTGAAATTCGTCAAGGCGTAAATCGACTGGGAAACTTGCGACTCAACCAAGCCCCCCATTTCCAGCACCCGGGTTGATATGGCGCTGAGTTCGGCGTCGAATTGGGTGGACAAGTGTTTTTCTGTCATGGTGTTCCCCTGCGTGAATCAAATCGAATGGAGTCAAAGACCATCAGCCAAACCGACCGATAACGAAAGGGCTCCAGCCATTTCGCTCAACATCGGTGCACGGTGAGGACCTACTCGGTGGTAGCACGCCCCATATTAGCCAAAACGACCTGTGATGTAGTCTTCCGTGTCTTTCTTCTTGGGTTTCATGAAAAGTTCTGATGTGGGACCGAACTCCACCAAGTCACCCAAATACATGTATGCGGTGTAGTCGGAACTGCGCGCGGCTTGCTGCATGTTGTGCGTCACGATCACGACGGTGTAGTCGTTTTTCAACTCGTGTATCAACTCCTCGATCTTGCCCGTAGAAATGGGGTCCAAGGCCGAGCAAGGCTCATCCAGCAACAGCACTTCGGGTTTAATAGCGATGCCACGCGCAATACACAAACGCTGTTGCTGACCACCAGACAAACCCGAGCCACTTTGGTTCAGCTTGTCCTTGACTTCATTCCACAAGGCTGCCTTTTTAAGCGCCCATTCCACACGTTCGTCCATTTCAACCCGAGGCAGAGATTCAAACAGCTGCACACCAAAGGCAATGTTGTCGTAGATGGACATCGGAAAAGGTGTGGGCTTTTGAAACACCATACCAATCTTGGCGCGAATCAAGGAAACATCTAGCTTGGACTGCAATACGTTCTCGCCGTCCAACAAAATTTCACCCTCAGCGCGTTGCTCCGGGTAAAGCTCAAACATGCGGTTCATCGTTCGCAACAGCGTTGATTTACCGCAACCCGAAGGTCCGATGAAGGCGGTCACCTTTTTCTCGGGAATTTCAAGGTTGATGTTTTTCAACGCATGAAACTTGCCGTAATAAAAATTCAGGTTACGCACCGAGAGCTTGATCTTCTCGGTCACTGGGATGTCAACTTTGGTGTCCATGAAAGATTTCCCTCGGTTCAGTTTTTATTGCGGAACAACACACGAGCCAGGATGTTCAGTGCAAGCACCCCCAGGGTGATCAAGAACACACCGGCCCAGGCAAGCTTCTGCCAGTTCTCATAAGGGCTCATCGCAAACTTGAAAATGGTGACCGGCAAGCTTGCCATCGGCTCACCCAAGTTCGATGTCCAGAACTGGTTTGACAAGGCGGTGAAGAGAAGCGGTGCCGTTTCGCCTGCGATGCGGGCCAAGGCCAGCAACACCCCCGTGATCACACCCGCCCGCGCCGCATTGAGCGTGATGCGCAAAATCACTTTCCACTTGGGCGTTCCAAGCGCGTAAGCCGCTTCACGCAAGGCGTTGGGAATCAAGGTCAGCATGTTTTCCGTGGTGCGGATGACCACAGGAATGACAATCAAGGCAAGCGCCAAGATGCCCGCAAAACCGGAGAAGCCGCGCATTGGGGCCACCACAACGGCATAGATAAACAAACCGATCACGATAGACGGCGCCGACAACAGAATGTCATTGATGAATCGCACCGAGGTACCCAGCCAATTGTTTCGCCCATACTCGGCCAAATAAATGCCGGCCATGATGCCAATGGGAGTACCCAGCAGGGTCGCCAAGCTCACCATCATCAAGGAACCGATGATGGCGTTGAGCAGTCCGCCCTCTGACAGCGGCGGTGGTGTCATTTGGGTGAAGACCGTAACCGCAAGCCCGCCCACACCCAAGCGGATGGTTTCAAACAAAATCCAGGCCAACCAAAACAGGCCAAAGGCCATGGCGGAAAGTGACAGGGTGAGCGCCACCACATTGACCACCTTGCGGCGCTGGTGTTTTTTGAGTTTGTCAGCAGACATGGCGATAGATGTGCTCATGTCCGTGCTCCTTCATTTTTCTTCAGCTGCGACAGCAACAGCTTGGACAAAGACAACACGACAAAAGTAATAAAGAACAGCACCAATCCCAGGTAGATCAGTGACGCTTGGTGCAAGCCTGGGTTGGCTTCGGCGAACTCGTTGGCGAGCGCCGAGGTGATGCTGTTGGCCGCAGCGAACAAAGACAAGCTGTCAAGTTGGTTAAAGTTGCCAATCACAAAAGTGACCGCCATGGTTTCACCCAGCGCCCGACCCAGACCCAACATGATGCCGCCAATGACACCGGTCTTTGTGTAGGGCAACACGACTTTGTAGACCACCTCCCAAGTGGTAGCACCCAAGGCGTAGGAGGACTCCTTCAGCATGGGAGGTGTCACTTCAAACACGTCACGCATCACGGACGCAATGAAAGGGATGATCATGATGGCCAGGATGATGCCAGCCGAGAGTACCCCAATGCCCACCGGTGCACCAGAGACCAGCTCTTTGAGCACCGGTACGTCGCCGATCAGACTCTGCATCGGCGCTTGTACGTATTTGGACAGCACGGGGGCGAACACCAGCAGGCCCCACATGCCATAAACGATGGATGGCACAGCGGCCAAGAGCTCAATTGCCACGCCCAAAGGACGACGCAACCATCCAGGCGACATTTCAGTCAAAAAGAGCGCAATGCCAAAACTAACCGGAACAGCGATCACCAGCGCGATGAGTGACGTCATCAATGTGCCGTAAATCATCACCAGTCCGCCGTAGCTGTCTTTGACGGGATCCCACTCGGTACGCCACAAGAAACTCAGGCCATATTCCTTGATGGATGGCCAAGCACCCACCACCAAAGAAGCAATAATGGCAACGAGCAAGCCGAGTGTGATCCACGCTGCGGCATGCGCCAAGAACGAAAAAATACGATCGGGCCAGGGTGAGGAACGACGTATTGTTGGCGGTGAACCCAGGGGTGCGGTACGTTCCATCTCGGTCTTGTCAAATGGAGAGGCAGGAAGTGTAGCGGCCACGTCGTCTCCGATCGGGTTGGTGAGTATTCAGCAATCGCAAAGCTGGGCCCGAAAGGGCCCAGCGAGCAAACAGATCAGAAATCAGGCTTATTTGAAAGCCACTGCTTTGCCGGAAGTGTCTTTGATCTCACCCCATTGCTTGCGGATCAATTGAACGACCGAATCAGGCAGAGCAACATATTCCAACTCAGCTGCCATTTGGTCGCCTTTTTCATAGGCCCAGTCAAAGAACTTGAGGGTGTTGCTGGCTTGGGCTGGTTTTTCCTGTGCCTTGTACATCATGATGAAGGTAGCACCGGTCAAGGGCCAAGATTCTTTTCCTGGCTGTTCGGTCAGCACCTGATAGAAGGATTTGGCCCAGTCAGCCCCGGCCGCGGCCGCTTTGAAGTTCGCATCATCTGGGGGAACAAAGTTACCGTCCTTGTTGCGCAGCAAGGTGTAGGTCATTTTGTTTTGCTTGACGTAGGCGTATTCAACATAGCCAATCGAATTCTGCAGGCGACCCACAAACGCAGCCACACCTTCATTCCCCTTGCCACCGGCACCGACGGGCCAGTTCACTGCAGCACCCTCACCGACCTTGGCTTTCCACTCGGCATTCACCTTGGAGAGGTAGTTGGTGAAAATAAAGCTGGTGCCAGAACCGTCTGCACGGCGAACCACTTGGATCGCCGCATCCGGCAGAGGAACACCTGGGTTGATGGAAGTCAACGCTGCGTCGTTCCACTTGGTGATCTTGCCGAGGTAAATGTCACCCAGGACCTGGCCGGTCAGTTTGATCTGTCCAGGGTTGATGCCCGCGATATTGACCACGGGAACCACGCCACCGATCACAGTAGGGAATTGCACCAAACCATCCTTGGCCAACTCTTCATCGGTCAAGGGCATGTCTGACGCACCAAAGTCGACCGTCTTGCCGCGAATCTGGCGCAAGCCAGCACTGGAGCCCACGGACTGGTAGTTGATGCGCGCACCGGTGACTTTGTTGTAGGCGTCAGCCCATTTGGCGTACAGAGGTGCGGGAAAACTTGCACCGGCACCGGTCACGTCTTGTGCCAAAGCCAGGGTGCTGCACAAACCGAGTGCGATGCCGCTGGCTGCGGCTCGGAAGAGGGAAGAATTCATTTGCTCGCCTTTCGATCCAGAGTGGTTGTTGGATGGGATGGCGAGACTGTAGAGCAGCTTTGTGACAGGTCCATGACAGACCCCAAAAATGGCGTTGCCCTGCTGGTGATTCTGGGGATTTTTCCTTACCTATCAATCACTTAGTTTGTCACATGGATTTCACGATGTTGTCACAAAGGGGCAGGACTCTGTCATTCGGACTTGGGTTTGTTCATATCGGGGTCAGCGCCCTGCGGAGCAGCTTCTGCCTTTCTACAGGCCACGAACCGCTCCGGTTGATGCTCGTTCGCTGAACGCCGACTGCCCGTGAAATACCACTGCTTGATTTCGTGTAACCAATCGCTGGCCGAAGGCGTTGAGGCCAAAGGCGTCGCCGCACCTTCTCGAAAGGTCTGTGGCTTTTTGATTCCCATGCGGTCTCCCCTCTTTGTATTTCGCATCCATCGTTTGGTACCTTTAAAAAGACACCTAACAGCGGCGAAATCAAGAAAGCAAGAGCGATGCCCGCAGGCTTGCTATGGTGATTTTTTTGCACCCAGAAACATCGAAGGCATTAAGGCATCAATGGGTCGCGGCGTCACCTGCATCCGGCCGTCGCAAGGTGGCGGCAATACGCTCGGCACAACTTTGGGCTTGTTGTGCATTGGGGGTCTCCACCATGACACGGACAAGTGGTTCAGTACCTGAAGGACGAATCAATACACGGCCACTGTCACCCAGCTCTTTTTCCACCTCCGCCCGCGCCGTCTCCAAACCAGGGCTGGCCTGCCAATCTTGCCCGGCCTGTAAACGCACATTGATGAGCACTTGCGGGAATAGGACCACGTCGCGAAGCTGATCGGCCAGGGACAGCCCACTGCGTTTGACGGTTTGCAACACCTGCAGTGCACTGACGATGCCGTCACCCGTCGTGTGTTTGTCCAGCGCCAACAAATGGCCCGACCCTTCACCGCCGAGCAACCACTGGCGAGCCGACAACTCCTCCAGCACATAACGATCCCCAACCTTGGCACGAACAAAGTCCACGCCACGATCTCGAACCGCCAGCTCAACGGCCATGTTGGTCATGAGGGTGCCAACCACACCGGGAACAGCTTGCCCCTGCGCCAGCCGGTCGGCCAGCATGATGAAGAGCAACTCGTCACCGTTATAGAGGCGCCCTGCAGCGTCAACCAGTTGCAGGCGGTCGGCATCGCCGTCCAGTGCCACCCCATAGTCCGCCCCATGGTCCTTGACGGCCTGCAACAACGCCGCAGGCGCCGTGGCACCAAAACCCTTGTTGATATTAAAGCCGTCAGGCTGGCAGCCGATGGACACGACCTCAGCACCGAGCTCGTGAAAGACATCGGGCGCCACGTGGTAAGCGGCGCCATGCGCGGCATCGACCACCACCTTCAGTCCTTTGAGGGTGAGGTCGCTGTCGATGGTGCTCTTACAAAATTCAATGTAGCGTCCTTGGGCGTCGGTCAGGCGACGTGCTCGCCCCAAGGCTGATGAGTCCACCCACTGGCGGTGCTCGCCAATCGCGGTTTCCACGTTGCGCTCCCAATCATCGGACAGTTTCTCACCACGTGCAGAGAAAAACTTGACGCCGTTGTCCCCGAAAGGGTTGTGAGAAGCACTGATCACCACGCCCAAGTTCAAACGCAGGGCTCGTGTGAGGTAAGCCACACCAGGCGTGGGTAAAGGCCCCGTCAAAAGCACGTCCACCCCCGCTGAAGCGAAGCCTGCCTCCAAAGCGGATTCGATCATGTAACCCGAGACGCGTGTGTCTTTGCCGATCAACACGGTGGGACGCGACTCCTCTTTACGCAGCACGCGGCCTACGGCGTGCCCCAGGCGGAGCATGAAATCAGCCGTGATGGGGTACTGTCCTACGGTGCCGCGGATACCGTCGGTGCCAAAAAATTTACGTGTCATCGGTTGTCCTTGTTCTTGTTAATCGCTCCCAAGACTCTCCGCTTTGCGTCGGCGCCACCCGTCTCACGGTGGCACATTCTCCATTCCTGGGATCGGAAAACCATAGAGATGCCGATCATCTCCTGTTGGGCAGGTTGAACTGCTCGCCCTCAGGTGAAGCGGAATCAGGGCGGGGGTAGATTGTCTTTCATCTTGACCGCAGGTTTGATCAGTCCCCCTGCACGCCAGACTTTCAGGGCGTCCACCGTTTGCGCGACATCGTGAACCCTGACGATGCGCGCGCCGTTGTTCACGGCAGCCAAGGCGGCTGCCACGCTGGCGGCAAGACGGTCACCAACATCGCGACCCGTTAAGGAGCCCAGGGTGGATTTGCGTGACCATCCCACCAGTAAAGGTTGACCCAAACTCAACAACTCATCTTGCCTGCGCAGCAAAGCCCAGTTGTGGTCGATGGTTTTACCGAAACCGATACCCGGATCCAGAACAATTCGCTCCCGCGCAATGCCGGCCTGGGACACCAACAGCTGCAGACGTTCCTCAAAAAACGCAGCCACCTCGCGCAGGACGTCAGTGTACTGAGGCGCTTTTTGCATGTTTCCGGGCAAACCTTGCATGTGCATGAGAACGACACCGCACTGGGGATGGGCGGCGACTGCGTCTATTGCACCTGGCGAACGAAGCGCATGAACGTCGTTGATGATGTCGACACCTGCATCGAGCGCTCGCTGCATCAGCGGAGGTTTGACGGTATCCAGAGACACTGGACATTGCAGACGCAGCGCTTCTTGGAGTACGGGCCACACCCGCCGCGTTTCTTCTTCCAGCGAGACAGGCCTCGCGCCTGGACGACTGGATTCACCTCCAATGTCCAGAATATCTGCGCCGTCGGTCAGCAGTTTTTCGCAGTGTGCCACCGCATGTCGTACCTGAGACAGGGTGCCGCCGTCAGAAAACGAGTCTGGCGTGACGTTGACGATGCCCATCACCCGGGGCTCGGAGAGGTCCAACCGAAAGCGGGTGGTTTGCCACATCATGGGGCAAGCACAGGGGGACTGGACATTCTCGACACTTAGACACAGCGACGGGGCCGAAGCCCCGTCGTCAATCAGATTTTCCAAGGGCCTTAAGCGGTCGCAGGTGCGCCATCAGCGACTGGCGCTGCGGGACCGCTGGGTGGTTTATTGTTGGCGCCTGGTGTCCAGTCTTTGGGTGGACGCGGTGGACGGCCGTTCATGATGTCTTCAATCTGCTCCGCATCGATGGTCTCCCACTCGAGCAACGCATTCGCCATGGCATGCATTTTGTCCTGATTGTCTTCAATCAATTTGCGGGCAATGGCGTACTGCTCATCAATGATTCGGCGAATCACCATGTCGACCTTACGCATGGTTTCCTCTGACATGGAGGTGGTTTTTGTAACCGACCGCCCCAAAAACACTTCGCCTTCATTTTCCGCGTAGACCATGGGGCCCAGTTCATCGGTCATGCCGTAGCGGGTGACCATGTCACGTGCGATGGCTGTTGCACGCTCAAAGTCGTTCGACGCACCCGTGGTCATCTGGTTCATGAACACTTCTTCGGCGATTCGCCCACCGAACAGCACACTGATGGTGGACAACATGCGCTCTTTGTCGAGGCTGTAGCGGTCGCTTTCGGGTAACTGCATGGTCACGCCCAGGGCCCGACCGCGAGGAATGACTGTCACTTTGTGAACAGGATCGGTTTTTGGCATCAGCCGCGCCACCAGGGCATGACCAGACTCGTGGTAGGCGGTGTTCTTGCGTTCTTCCTCCGGCATGATCATGGACTTGCGCTCAGGCCCCATCATGATCTTGTCTTTGGCCTTTTCAAAGTCCACCATCTCCACCACCCGACCGCTTCGGCGGGCCGCAAAAAGAGCCGCTTCGTTGACGAGGTTGGCCAAGTCTGCCCCAGAAAAACCGGGCGTGCCGCGTGCCAAGATGTCCGCGCGGATGTCTTGTCCCACAGGCACCTTGCGCATGTGAACATTCAAAATCTGCTCACGGCCACGCACGTCGGGCAATGTCACGTACACCTGGCGGTCAAAACGCCCTGGACGAAGCAGCGCAGGGTCCAGGATGTCAGGGCGGTTGGTGGCAGCCATGACGATCACGCCGACATTGGTTTCGAACCCGTCCATCTCGACCAGCATTTGGTTCAAGGTTTGTTCGCGCTCGTCGTTACCACCACCTAAGCCTGCGCCACGGTGCCGACCTACGGCATCAATTTCATCCACGAAAATGATGCACGGTGCACTCTTCTTGGCCTGCTCGAACATGTCACGAACACGAGCGGCACCCACACCGACGAACATTTCAACGAAGTCTGAACCCGAGATGCTGAAGAATGGCACCTTGGCCTCACCAGCAATCGCTTTGGCCAGCAGCGTTTTACCAGTTCCGGGTGGTCCCACCAGAAGGACGCCACGCGGAATTCGGCCACCGAGTTTTTGGAATTTTTGCGGGTCTTTCAGAAAGTCGACCAGCTCTTTGACTTCTTCTTTGGCTTCATCGCAGCCCGCGACGTCGGCAAAGGTGGTGGTGTTGTTGGCCTCATCGAGCATGCGCGCTTTGGACTTGCCAAAGCTGAAGGCGCCGCCCTTGCCACCACCTTGCATTTGGCGCATGAAATAGATCCAGACGCCGATCAAGAGCAACATGGGGCCCCAAGAGACCAAAATGCTCATCAAGATGGACGGCTCTTCCCGCGGCTTGACATCAAACTTCACGCCACTGTTGATGAGGTCGCCCACCAAACCACGGTCCAAGTAAGTGGCTGTACTGCGTAAACGTTTGTCGTCAGTGGTGACCGCGATGATTTCGGTACCCGCTGGCCCCTCTTGCAGAACCACACTCTTGATCCGTTTACTGCGGACCTCTTCCAAAAAGTCAGAGTAGCCAATTTGATTGGCCTGAGCAGCACCTCGGTCAAACTGTTTGAAGACGGTGAAAAGCACCAAAGCAATCACCAACCACACAGCGACCTTAGAAAACCATTGATTGTTCACCGCGCGTCCTTCTGTTCAAAACCATCGCCTGATCCAACTGCCGCCCCCTGATGTCGGGGAATGGGACAGCTGCGCACTACAGGCGGTATATGGGGCGTAGTTTATGCCAGTCAAGCCCTTCACGTGGCTTGGATGCCCTTGTTGAGCACGCGTTTACTCCTACAAACACTCAATGCCGCGCGGTTTTGACGGATTTGAGGCCGAGGCCCACCAAAAACGTCTCGGCCGACTTGTCTCGGGACGACTTGGGTTTGATGGGCTTGACCACTTTAAAACTGTCTTTGAAGAGCTTGACCAGCTGGCTGTGACCGCTGCCGTGAAAAACTTTGCATACCAAGGCGCCCTTATCAGTCAAATGCTCCTGGGCGAAGGCCACTGCGAGTTCCACCAAGTGCACCATCCGGCTTGCATCAGCGCTTTCTATACCGGACAAATTGGGGGCCATGTCTGAAATCACCACATCCACAGAACGTCCCTTGAGTGCCTGGATCAACTGGGCCGCAACTGCATCCTCACGAAAATCGCCCTGGATGAAATGAACGCCTTCGATGGGCTCGAAGTCGAGAACATCCAGCGCAATGATGGTGCCATTGAGTTCGCCTGCTGCCGCACCTCCAGCGCCCGCGTGTTTGGGGGCGAATTTGCGGCGCACGTATTGGCTCCAAGCTCCGGGCGCGGCGCCCAGGTCAACCACCAACTGCCCAGGTTTGAGCAAACCCATTGTTTCGTCGATTTCTTTAAGCTTGTAAGCGGCGCGGGCTCGATAGCCCTCACGCTGCGCCAGTTTGACGTAGGGATCGTTCACATGGTCTTGCAACCAAGCTTTTACTTTTTTACTTTTGGATTGAATTTTCATACTCGACTGATAATAGGGGCATGCCCGCAATCATCCTCTCCACGGCCGAGCGCCGTGCCAAACGTGCAGATGCACATCATTTGAATCCTCTCGTGCTGATCGGGAACGACGGGCTCACGCCTGCCGTTCAGAAAGAGGTCGACGCTGCTCTCAATGCCCATGGCTTGATCAAAGTCCGCGTTTTTTCCGATGAACGCGAAACCCGCGAATCCATCTTTAATACCTTGGCAGAAACGCTGGGGGCAGCGCAAGTACAACACATCGGCAAATTGCTCGTGCTGTGGCGCCCCATCCCGGAGAAAGAAAAAGTCGAACGGGAAGGACGCATGCCAGGTCCCAAAATCGTGAAGATCTTGAAATTTTCCAAGAGTGGCAACCACCGCGCCCAGGTCAAAAAGATCAAAGTCTTGGGCAACGAGCGCATCACTGCGGGCGGTGAGCTCAAACGTGCCCGCAAACGAAACACCAGTGTGAAAAAAACCGCGGCGGAATAAGCTCATGGAGTGCAGCAGCTGCTGCACTGCGTTCTTGCCTAGAGGTAACGAACCTCGACAATTTCGTAGTTCTTCACGCCACCCGGCGCTTGAACCGCCGCCACGTCACCAGCCTCTTTGCCGATCAGCGCGCGGGCGATGGGTGAGCTGATGGAAATCAGGCCCTGCTTCAGATCGGCTTCGTCATCACCCACAATTTGATACGTCACCGCCGCACCGGAGGCCTCTTCCTCCAGATCCACGGTTGAACCAAACACCACACGACCGCCCGCATCCAAGGAACTGGGATCAATGATCTGGGCGGCTGCGAGTTTGCCTTCAATCTCCAAAATGCGGCCCTCGATGAAGCCCTGTTTGTCTTTGGCCGCTTCGTACTCGGCGTTCTCGGATAAATCGCCTTGGGCACGCGCTTCAGCGATGGCCTGGATGACCGCGTGGCGTTCAATGGTCTTCAGACGGTGCAACTCTTCCTTGAGTTTTTCAGCGCCGCGTTTGGTAATGGGGATGGTCGTCATATCAAAATATCCTGAAGCCAAAATGAAACCGCCGCCAGGAGCTCTGGCGGCGGCCGAAGTCAGTGGAACGGGAGTTTAGTGCAACTCGCCGTGAAGTTCCTGCAGGGACTTCACCACCAGGCCATCCTGATGTTTCATGCCCTCGGTGGCGGCCTCACACCCAGCCATGCTGGTGTAGTAAGTGATGCGGTTGGCCAAAGCAGCCTGGCGAATGTGGCGAGAGTCGGCAATCGCTGTGCGGGTTTCATCGACCGTGGTGAACACCAGTTGAATATCTCCCGCTTTGACCATGTCCACAATGTGTGGCCGACCGTCTTTGACCTTGTTCACCACCGTCACAGGCACACCGCCCTCGGCAATGGCTGCGGCCGTGCCCTTGGTAGCCAGGATCTTGAAACCCAGGGCGACCAGGTCACGCGCCACCACCACGGCGCGGGCTTTGTCGGTGTTTTTCACCGTGATACACACCGTTCCGGAACGAGGCAAACGAGAACCCGCCCCCAACTGACTCTTCAGCATGGCTTCACCGAAAGTGCGCCCTGCTCCCATGACCTCGCCGGTTGAGCGCATCTCTGGTCCAAGGATGGGGTCCACACCCGGAAATTTGTTGAACGGGAAGACTGCCTCTTTCACGCTGAAATAAGGCGGAATCACTTCGACCGGTGGTTTGCCATTGAGGGCCTTTTGGTCTTTGAGTAACTGCCCGACCATGCAGCGGGCGGCAATCTTGGCCAAGGGTTGACCTGTCGCCTTCGACACAAAGGGGACGGTGCGAGAAGCGCGTGGGTTGACCTCCAGCACATACACCACCGCCTGCTCGCCCTCCCCTTGGATGGCGAACTGCACATTCATCAAGCCCTTGACCTTCAGGGCTTTGGCCATCAGCACGGTTTGGCGACGTAATTCATCTTGCAGCGACTTTGGCAACGAATACGGTGGCAGCGAACAGGCCGAGTCACCGGAGTGGATGCCGGCTTGTTCGACGTGCTCCATGATGCCGCCGATCATGCAGCCGTCCGGGCCATCGGACCCATCGGCAATGCAGTCGACATCGACCTCGATCGCATCGTCCAAGAACCGGTCCAAGAGTACAGGCGACTTCTCCGACACACGCACGGCCTCGCGCATATAACGCTCCAGGTCCTTGTCACCGTGGACGATTTCCATGGCGCGGCCACCAAGCACGTAACTCGGGCGCACCACCAGCGGATAACCAATCTCCTGGGCCAGTTTGAGCGCCTGCTCCTCGGTGCGCGCGGTGCGGTTTGGCGGCTGCTTCAGACCCAGGGTGTGGAGCAAGGCTTGGAAACGCTCACGGTCTTCGGCGATGTCGATGCTGTCTGGCGTGGTACCCACAATAGGCACCCCAGCTCGCTCCAGGTCCAGTGCCAATTTGAGAGGCGTTTGGCCACCGTACTGCACGATCACACCCAGTGGCTTTTCTTTGTCCACGATTTCCAAGACGTCTTCCAGCGTCAGCGACTCGAAGTACAGACGGTCTGAGGTGTCGTAATCGGTGGACACTGTCTCGGGATTGCAGTTGACCATGATGGTCTCAAAACCGTCCTCACGCATGGCCAGCGCCGCGTGCACGCAGCAATAGTCAAACTCAATGCCTTGACCAATGCGGTTCGGGCCGCCACCGAGCACCATGATTTTTTTCTTATCGGTAGGGGCCGCTTCACACTCGCCATCGACATTCTCGTAAGTCGAGTACATGTAGGCCGTTTGCGTCGCAAACTCTGCGGCACAGGTATCTACCCGTTTGTAGACAGGACGCACGTGAAGCGCATGGCGCTTGGCTCGCACTTCGTGCTGGTTGGTGCCCAGCAGCTTGGCCAATCGGCGGTCTGAGAAGCCTTTCTGTTTCAGGTAACGCAGCTCGGCGCCAGAGAGGCTGTCAAGCGAACGTTTAGCGACCTGGCTTTCAGTTTTCACCAAGTCTTCGATCTGCGCCAAGAACCACGGGTCGATGGCTGTTTCTTCAAAAACTTCTTGCAGGCTCAGTCCCATGCGGAACGCATCGCCAACATAAAGAATGCGCTCGGGTCCGGCTTCACCAATTTCTTCGATGATTTCGTCGCGGTCCGTGCTTCTCTCGGTCAAACCGTCGATGCCGGTCTCCAAACCACGCAGCGCCTTTTGGAAACTTTCCTGGAAGGTGCGGCCCATGGCCATGACCTCGCCCACGGACTTCATCTGAGTGGTCAAGTGGGAATCTGCGGCGGGAAACTTCTCAAAAGCAAAACGCGGGATTTTCGTGACCACGTAGTCAATGCTGGGCTCGAAACTCGCGGGGGTTGCGCCGCCAGTGATGTCGTTGCGCAGCTCGTCCAAGGTGTAGCCCACGGCCAACTTGGCCGCGACCTTGGCAATCGGGAAGCCCGTGGCCTTGGATGCCAACGCGGATGACCGAGAAACACGGGGGTTCATCTCAATCACCACCATGCGGCCATCTTTGGGATTGATGGAGAACTGCACATTGGAGCCGCCCGTGTCCACACCAATTTCCCGCAAGATGGCGATGCTGGCGTTACGAAGCAGTTGATACTCTTTGTCGGTCAGGGTCTGTGACGGAGCCACGGTGATCGAGTCACCGGTGTGGATGCCCATAGGGTCGAGGTTTTCGATGGAGCACACGATGATGCAGTTGTCCGCTTTGTCGCGCACCACCTCCATCTCGTACTCTTTCCAACCGATGAGCGACTCTTCAATCAGCAGCTCTTTAGTAGGGGACAAGTCCAAACCACGCTTGCAAATTTCTTCAAACTCTTCGGGGTTGTAAGCAATGCCGCCACCGGTGCCGCCGAGTGTGAAACTGGGTCGAATCACCATCGGGAAACCCGATCCACCAATCTCGGCCTGGATGGATTTCTGCACACCCCACGCCTCATCCAGACTGTGGGCGATGCCGCTTTTGGCCGAGCCCAGGCCAATCTTGGTCATGGCGTCTTTGAACTTCAGTCGGTCTTCGGCTTTTTCAATCGCGTGCTCATTGGCGCCAATCATTTCCACGCCGTACTTGGCGAGCACGCCCTGTTTGTGCAAGTCAAGCGCACAGTTCAGCGCAGTTTGTCCACCCATGGTCGGTAGCACAGCATCGGGCCGCTCTTTGGCGATGATTTTTTCAACCACTTGCCAGGTGATGGGCTCGATGTAGGTGGCATCGGCCATGTTGGGGTCGGTCATGATGGTCGCGGGATTGCTGTTGACCAAAATGACGCGGTAACCCTCTTCACGCAGCGCCTTGCAGGCCTGTGCACCGGAGTAGTCGAATTCACAGGCCTGGCCAATCACGATGGGGCCAGCGCCGATGATGAGGATGGATTTGAGGTCGCTGCGCTTAGGCATTTTTTTTCTCCGCTTTGTCCATCAACGCAATAAAGCGGTCAAACAAGTAACCAATGTCATGGGGTCCAGGCGAGGCCTCGGGGTGGCCTTGAAAACAGAAAGCGGGTTGGTCGGTGCGCGCCAAACCTTGCAAGGTACCGTCGAACAGCGATACGTGGGTGGCACGCAAATTGGCAGGCAAGGTTTTCTCGTCTACCGCAAAACCGTGGTTTTGGCTGGTGATGCTGACTCGACCAGAGTCGAGGTCTTTGACCGGGTGGTTGGCGCCATGGTGGCCAAACTTCATTTTGAAAGTTTTGGCCCCTGAGGCCAGCGCCATGATTTGGTGGCCGAGGCAGATGCCAAACGTTGGCGTGCCGGTGTTGATCAATTCGCGGACTGCATCGATGGCGTAGTCACAAGGCTCTGGATCTCCAGGGCCGTTGCTTAAAAAGATGCCGTTGGGCCGAAGCCTCAGCACTTCTGAGGCCGGTGTTTTCGCAGGAATCACGGTGACTTTGCACCCACGGCTGGCCAGCATGCGCAGGATGTTGCGTTTGACGCCGAAGTCGTAGGCGACCACATGAAAACGGGGCGCCGCTTGTTGCCCGTAACCGCTGCCCAGCACCCACTCCGACTCGGTCCAAGACGTGACCTCTTTTTGAGAGACCACTTGTGCCAAATCCAAACCGGCCATGCTCGGCGCGGCTTTGGCGCGGGCCACGGCCTGGGCGATGTCGTCCGCGCTGATGACATGGCCGCTGGCGAAACTGGTGATGCAGCCGTTTTGTGCGCCTGTGGTGCGCAAAATGCGCGTCAACCGGCGGGTGTCGATATCGGCAATGGCGACAGTACCTTCACGCTGCAGATACGCCGAAAGCGTCAAACCCATGCGAAAGTTGGACGCCAGAAGCGGCAGGTTTTTGATGACTAAACCAGCGGCAAAAACCTTCGAGGACTCGACATCTTCTTCGTTGACACCCGTATTGCCGACGTGGGGATACGTCAAGGTAACGATTTGGCGGCAATAGCTGGGATCGGTGAGAATTTCCTGGTAGCCGGTGAGCGAGGTGTTGAACACCACCTCACCCACGGTATGACCAGAAGCGCCGATAGATGTACCCTGGAAGGTGGTGCCGTCTGCGAGAGCGAGTAGAGCGGGGGGCAGCGCGGGGACCAACGCGTGGACCAAGTCAGGCAGCACAGAAATCTCCGGTATGTGCGCGCCCAACTCGCGCCGTGTCAGACGCCGTTTTGTTGCGTCTTTCGGCATGAATCTGGTGCAGGAATCAGCGCCAAATGAGCGGCGGGTGTCGAGCGGGCGGTGTGGTTGCGGGTAAACCCGTCAAGTATAGCCGACCCAGCCCCGTCGGGCTGGGGCACATGCCGGGCACGCCCCCCAAATCGCCCGCTTCCGACTGCCGTTCACCCGCCCAAAACAGCGACGCCAGCCTTGGCGATTTGCGCATCTTCGGTCGACTTGACGCCACTGACACCAATCGCACCAACGCAGTGCCCTTGCACCATGATCGGAACGCCGCCCTCCAGCAATCCGCTGACTTCGGGTGCGCTCAAAAAAGAGACGCGCCCTTGATTGATCATTTCCTCGTAAATTCGGCTCTCGCGTCGACCCAGAGCGGCCGTGCGCGCTTTGGCTGGCGCGATATGAGACGACAGTGGCGCTGCGCCGTCCAAGCGCTGTAACCATAGCAGGTGGCCGCCGTCGTCGACGATGGCAAACGTCACGGCCCATTGGTTTTGCTGGGCCTCTTTTTCGCAGGCTGCGGCCATGCGCTTGATGTCGTCGAGGGTGAGTGTGGGCTTTTGATTCATATTGGCGGATCAGCTCGTTGAAAGAAGTCGTCACTTTAACGACCGCGAACTCGGACTTTCGCGGTGTTTTTTGCAAAACTGCCGCCACCTGGGGAGCGACTGGCGAATTCAGCCACAACCAAAAGGGAATTAAACCAAGTTCACCCTAGGGAACTAGAATCCGCGCGTCGGGTCAGACGGCCTGAAACAACCACTTGGAGTGCATCATGAACCAAAGCCTGCAAAACGCCTACGCCGGGGTTTCCGGGTACGGCTCTTCTGTCGAACAGCGCAACCGCGTGTTGCGCAACACCTACTGGCTGCTGGCGCTGTCCATGGTGCCGACGGTGCTGGGTGCTTGGCTGGGCGTGAGCACTGGAATTGCCCGCGCCATGTCACCAGGTATTAGCATGGTGGTGTTTTTGGCTGGAGCCTTCGGTTTCATGTTTGCCATTGAAAAAACCAAAAATTCAGCTGCTGGTGTTCCCATCCTGTTGGCGTTCACTTTCTTCATGGGTGTGATGTTGTCGCGGTTGGTCGGTGCGGTGCTTGGCCTGAACAATGGCGCCAGCCTCATCATGATGGCATTCGCCGGCACCGGCACAATCTTCCTGGGTATGGCCACTTTGTCATCCATCATCAAGCGTGATTTGACGTCGATGGGAAAATGGCTCTTTATCGGCGCCATCATGCTGATGGTTGCAGGTATCGCGAACTTCTTCTTCCAGTCGACCGCTCTCATGATGGCGCTGTCGGTGCTGGCGGTGGGTATCTTCTCTGCCTTCATCTTGTATGACTTGAAGCGCGTGCAGGACGGTTTGGAAACCAATTACATCACTGCCACCTTGGGGGTATACCTGAGTATTTACAACGTGTTCCAGTCTCTGCTTGCCATTCTTGGGTTGACCAGCAGCAATGACTGATCGCCGCTGATTTCAAAAAAAGGCCTCGCACAGCGAGGCCTTTTTTATGCGCCCCATGCATTTCAAACGCGATCAAACACAGCAATGCTTTCAACGTGTGCAGTGTGAGGAAACATGTTGACGGCGCCAGCTGCAACGCACTGGTAACCCGCCTGATGTACGAGCAATCCGGCATCACGTGCCAGCGTCGCAGGATTGCAGCTCACATAGACAATCCGCTGGGGTGGCACATAACCCGGTACGAGTTGTGGATCGGCATGAATGTCAGCCAGTGCCTTGGCCAACGCAAACGCCCCCTCTCGGGGAGGATCAACCAGCCATTTTTGAGCAACCCCGTGGCTCAGCAAATCGGCAGGCGTCACCTCAAATAAATTCTGCACCGCGAACTGGGTGTTTTGGAGCAGTCCGTTGAGTCGCGCATTGTCTCTCGCGCGCTCGACCAGCGTGGAACTACCTTCCAAGCCCAACACGCTTTGGGCTTGGGTTGCCAGGGGCAACGTGAAGTTACCCAGGCCACAAAACCAATCGATGACCCGCTCGGCTTTTTTCACCTCCAACAGTCGCAGCGCACGGCCCACCAATGCGCGGTTGATCTCATGGTTGACTTGGGTGAAATCCGTGGGCTTGAACGGCATCGTTACACCAAATTCAGGCAGGGTATAGGCCAAGGCAGGACCCGCATCATCCAGCCGCAGCACGGTGTCTGGGCCTTTGGCCTGCAACCACCACTGGACTTGATGCGTTATTGCAAAGGTGCGGAGCAGCCCCAAGTCATGTTCGCTCAGTGGCTCCAAGTGACGCAAGACCAAAGCGGTAACTTGATCCCCCACCGCCACCTCAATTTGGGGCAATCGGTCGCGTTGCTGCATTTGGGCGACGAGCTGCCGCAGCGGCACGAGCATTTTGCTCAGGTGAGGAGGCAAGACCTCGCAGCTGTCCATGTCTGCCACATAACTGGATTTGCGCTCGTGAAAACCGACGAGAACAACCCCCTTCTTCACGACATACCGCACCGACAACCGAGCGCGATAACGATAACCCCAAGCTGGCCCTGCAATCGGCCTGAGCACCTGATGAGGTTTCACCTTCCCCAAGTGCCATAAGGCATCCTCAACCGCCCGCTGTTTGCTGGCCACTTGCGCATCAACGTGCAAATGCTGCATCTTGCAGCCGCCACATTGACCGAAGTGCCTGCATTGAGGCTTTACGCGTTGGGCACTTTCCTTTCGCAATGCCTGAAGGGTCGCTTGCTCCCAGTTGTTCTTCTTGCGGAAGACGGACACCCGGACTTCTTCACCCGGTAAAGCACCCTCGACAAAGACCACCTTACCCTCGCTGTTGTGGCACACGCCTTGCGCGTCGAGGTCCAGGGACTCCACGCGGAGCCATTCTTCAGAAGCGGTCATGGGTTGGAAAGGCAAGGTGTGAAAGGGCTTGCCAGGCAAGCCCCTCTAAACAGATCCAAAAAACTCAGCGCGTAGGAAGCAGTTTGGCCGGATCCACGGGTTTGCCGTGCCTGCGAATTTCAAAGTGCAGCTGCACCCGGTCCGCATCCGTCGACCCCATCTCTGCAATGCGTTGCCCACGGCGAACAGTCTGCCCCTCCTTGACGAGCAAGGTTTGGTTGTGAGCATAAGCAGTGAGGTAGCGGCTGTTGTGTTGAATCACGATCAGATTGCCGTAACCACGAATCGCGGAACCCACATAGACCGCCTTCCCATCCGCAGCGGCCAACACAGGATCCCCCGCACGGCCAGCGATGGCAAGCCCTTTGGTCTTGCCTTCATCGAACTGAGACACTACTGCGCCGCTAGCTGGCCATTGCCAGTTCACGTCGTCGTCGGTGTCTTTGGCAGATGGGGCGGCAGGGGCCGGCGTTGGCGGCGTCCCGGCAGAGGTAGCGGCCGCAGCGGATGCGCCCGCCGGCGCGGGCGTTGGGCTGGCGGGCGGTTTGCTATCCAAGGGCTTGGACTCCACCTTAGCCGAAGTCACAGGCCGTGCGCCCATCGCTGAAGCGTCAGCACCAGGAGGCGCAACACGTATCACCTGCCCTACTTCAATCAGGTTGGGATTATCAATATTGTTCCACTTGGCGATGTCTTTCCAGTTTTGTCCTTGATCCAGACCCACACGAATCAGGGTGTCGCCAGGTTTGATGGTGTAGTAGCCTGGCTTGCCTGCGTTCTCAGCACCAGGCAGAACTTTAGGGGCCTCGGGCGCTGCGGCAACAGCTGAGGACGGTGCAGCAGGGGCCGTGCTGGCGGGGGCGGTGGCACGGGTCGCGACACCACGCTCCTCGACGGGGGCCTTGTGTTGGCTGGAGGCGCAGCCGACGAGCGCCAGCACCAACAGCAGCAAAGCGGCGGGCAGCAACCTAGAACGAACAGTCGCCAACTCAAGCGGATTAACGAGGAAACTCAAACCAGACATCAAGACACCAATCTCATTCAAGAGTGCTTCAATCAGACGAATCCAGATTTTAGGGGGACGAAAAACACCCCTTCCAACATCTGACTGCGAAAACCTTCAAACGTTCGATCGACCACCATCAAGGCCTGAGCCGCACGTTGGCCCTGTGCCTGTGCCACAGGCGCAATCAACCGCCCGCCAACAGCCAGTTGATCCAACCATGCTTGCGGGAGGGCTTGACCGCCGGCCGCGGCGATGATGCTGTCGTAAGGAGCATTTGGAGGGTGCCCCAGCATGCCGTCACCATAAACCAAACGCAGGTTGTCCGATCGTAAGGCCACTAAATTGTCGCGGGCTTTGTCATGCAAGGGTTTGAGTCGTTCGACCGAGATCACACTCTTGGCCAGCAGAGACAGCAATGCCGCCTGGTAACCACAACCTGTGCCAATCTCCAGCACGCGACCGAGTAACTTGGTGCCGCCTTCCTGTGCAGTCGACGCAGCATTTTGCCCTCCGGTCAGTAACTCCAACATGCGCGCCACGACCGAAGGTTTGGAAATGGTCTGGCCGTGGCCAATCGGCAAACTGGTGTCCTCATAGGCTTGATTGACCAGAGCGCTGTCGACGAACAAATGGCGTGGAACGGCTTGGAATGCGCCCAAAACACCCGCATGGCTGATGCCCGACGCCTGCAACCGTAACACCATTCGTCGCCGCACATCAGCCGAATCCAACCCCAGGCCCGTAGGTGCAGACGCATTTTGTGCAGTAGCCACAGCGTGCGCCAAAGGAGCTTGCGGTCGCAAGACCGCCGCTGCGGTCAAAACTGGGGCGTTGCGTTGCCCCGCCACGGCATGGCGTTTGGGCGCAGTTTGCTCCAGTCGCAGCGGGAATTTGGGTGGGCGGGACGGTTCGCTCATCTCAGGCCACTCGTCCGGCAAAGGCGGTAGCCCAGCTGGACAAATTTGCATGGTCCGTTAAGTCCACTTGTAAAGGGGTGATGGACACCCTGTTGGATGCAGTAGCGTGAAAGTCAGTACCCTCGCCCGCTTCACGGGCATCTCCGGCAGAACCTATCCAATAAAGGGTATCGCCGCGGGGACTGGTCTGACGTATCACGGGTTCACTGGCGTGTCGACGTCCCAAGCGGGTGATGCACCAAGGCATTTGGTCGGCGTCAGCCCGGTTCGGGATATTCACGTTCAACAACCAAGGCTTGCCCACCGAAAAGCTGGAGTGAGAGGAGCGCAACGCATGCTCAATCACTCGGCGTGCCACACGAGTGGCCACATCCAGATGGGTCCAACCCTTTTCCGTTTGAGAAAAAGCAATGGCCGGCACGCCAAAAAGATAACCCTCCATGGCAGCCGCTACCGTGCCGGAGTAAAGCGTGTCATCCCCCATGTTGGCGCCTTGGTTGATGCCCGAGACCACCAAATCAGGCCGGTACGACAGCAGACCAGTGAGCGCAACATGAACGCAATCCGATGGTGTGCCATTGATGTAACGGGTTCCATCGGGGGCGGTGTAGACCGAAAGCGGGCGGTTCAGGGTCAAAGAGTTGGATGTACCACTGGCGTTCTGTTCGGGTGCAACCACATCCACTTCGCCCAAGCCTTCACAAGCCGATACAAGGGCCGCTAAACCAGGCGCGAGGTACCCATCATCATTGGCCACGAGAATTCTCATCCTGGCATTGTAGAGAGTCCTTTGCATTCAGTACATGAACCCACGAGTATCCAGAACGCGTCGGTGCCCCCCTAACTTCACGATCAGCAGTCAGTTGCAGCCTGCTAGCATTCAACGACAAGAGCGGTGGAGCTTCGCCGCCTCTGTGGTGAGGCGCGGCCTCACTGCAAACTCGGAAAAACAGCATGGAAATCAAGGTCCTGATTGTTGAAGACAACCCGGTCGCACGCAGCTTCCTAGGTCGCGTGGTTCGCGAAAGCTTCAGCGATGAGATCGTCATCTCCGAGGCAGGCGATCTGGAATCCGCACGGAAACAGGTGACGGCCACGCAGATGGCAGACCGCGTCTCAGTGCCCGACACCGAAGGTGATCCAGCACGTCGGCCATTCAAATTGGTCCTGGTCGATTTGGAACTGCCCGACGGAAATGGGATGGAACTGCTTGGAGAGTTGTCGGGCTACCCAGCGACCAAGATCGTGACCACCCTTTACTCTGACGACGATCACCTTTTCCCTGCCCTGCAATGCGGCGCCGATGGCTACTTGCTCAAAGAAGACCGCTTCGAAGTCCTTGTAGAAGAGTTGCAGAAAATTGTGCGGGGTCAACCGCCGCTGTCTCCTGCCATCGCAAGGCGGCTGCTCACCCATTTCCGTAGTAACACGATCGGCATGGGTGGCGACTCGACCCTGGCCAAACCGGCGGAGCCTTCAGGCTTTTCCAGCAGCCGACCTTTGCCCATGGGAAGAGGCGCACCACTGGATCACGAAAAACTCACACCGCGTGAAACCGAGGTGCTTACTTACTTGAGCAAAGGCTTCACGATCAAAGAGATTGCCAGCCTCACCGGCATCAAGTGGTTTACCGTCAACGACCACATCAAGTCCATCTACAAAAAACTCAACGTTTCCAGCCGGGCCGAGGCAGCGGTGCTGGCCAGCAAACAGGGGCTGGTTTGACGCATGACAGCCCCTGCGGCGGCCAGCGAAAGCGCCCTCGGCAATTCGGAGGGGAAAACCGCCGCTGAGCCGCCACGGAAGCCAGACAGTTCAGCGTCGCCATCAAAGTGGATGGGTTGGCGCATGCGCATCTTGGTCACATTGACCTTGTTCGGTTGTTTTGCCTTGTTTGTCACACTGCGTTGGCTGGCCCTATCACCCACTATCGCGGGGCACTGGAGTCCCAATCATGAGGGTCAGTTGCTGCTCCATTCCGCAGGCGACGGCGCATTGCAGCCCTTTGCAGGACAGTCTTTACGTGGCTTGAGAGCGCTTGGCGGTAGCGAGGTCATCTCCATCGCACCCTTGATGCGCTCGGCCCGCTGGACATCCAGCGCCGATGAACGCACACAAGCCACAAGACAGGCGTTGTTATTTACTGCGCTGTTGACCCAACCTGCGGTTGAGCTTGTCTTTGAAAATGGCGACGTCCTTCAAATTGCCCCCAAAGCACGGGGTGTGCAGTCGTTGCCCTCGGTGCTGTGGCTGTTGTGCACGATAGCCCTGTTGCTTTATCTGGTTGCATCCGTTTTGTTCCTGGCTCAACCCAAGCTAGGCAATGCTTTGTACGCGTTGATGGCGGTATGCCAATCGATCAATCTGGTTTTCGCTGGTGTTGCATCACAAGCATCCGTGGGGCTGCCCCAGACCTGGCTGATGCTGCAGGTGCCACTTCCCATCGTGCTGGACTTGGTGACGGCAGCAGCGATGGTCCACGCCAGTTGCATTCATCCCAAACGGCTGACTCGATCAACCACTTGGATCACTGTCGCTTGGCTCATGGTGGGTTCATTGACATTGCTGGTCGTGCTGCGAGATCAAGGAATCACTTGGTGGTTGGCCCATGCCGGATTGGCGCTGGCCGCTGCAGCCTCTCTCTGGGCACAACACAGCTCCTATCGCTTACTGGCCCATCCATACACCTTGGTCATTCAGCGCTTCACATTGGCAGGATTGGTGGGTTTGCTGATGGTGATCGGGCTGGCGACGTGCGGCGAAAGCATTGCGTCGCTACAGGTCAAAGTGGTGCCCACCGCGGCGGTGGTATGGAGCGTTTTCTTCTCCTGTCTGCTCTTGGTGATGCCCTTTGTTGCACGTTCCCAGCAGATGTTGCGCGAGTTCATGTTGTTGGCCGGTGTCAGCAGCATCGCCACGCTGCTCGATTTGGGCTTTGTAAGTCTGCTGTCTTTGAGTCAGTTCACATCACTGACGCTGGCATTGTTTTTGTCCCTGGCTGTCTATGCCGGCACAAGACAGTGGTTGATCGATCGTGTGCGTGGGCAACGTCTACATACCACTGAACGCATGTTCGAGCAGCTTTACCGGAGCGCCCGCGCGATAGAAGCCCACCCCGAACGCAGTGCAGACATGATCGTTCGGTTGCTGCGTGATCTGTTCAATCCACTTCAAATTAGCGCATCAGATAAAGCCTTGCTGGCACCCCGGATCGTCGATGGTGGATCCACGTTACTACTGCCCATCCAAAGCTGGAGTCAACCAGGTCAAAGCGCTCCTCTGTCGATCGTGCTGCGTTACGCACAACAGGGCCAGCGCCTGTTTCACAGTGACGATGCGGTGCTGGCGGAACGCATCGTCGACCAGTTGCGCCGCGCCGTGGCGTTCGACAGGGCAGTGGAACAGGGGCGCAGCGAAGAGCGCATGCGCTTGGCACAAGACCTGCATGATGACATCGGGGCGCGTTTGCTCACCTTGATGTATCAGTCGAGTACACCTGAAATGGAAGCTTATGTTCGGCACACACTGCAAGATCTCAAGACACTGACCCGCGGCTTGGCAGTGGCGAATCAACGCCTGTCGCATGCGGCCGCGGAATGGAAGGCCGATCTCACACAGCGCTTGTCGGCCGCAGACCTGACGCTTCAGTGGGTGTTCAATGCCGACAACGATGTGTTGCTGTCCGTGGTGCAGTGGTCGGCTCTGACACGAGTTTTGCGTGAGCTGGTTAGCAATGTGATGTCACATGCCAACGCAAGGACGGTCACCATCAACATTCATCTGCACGAGGAACGACTGCATATCCTGGTGTGTGATGATGGCACGGGCACGAACCCGCAGGCCTGGTCGCACGGTTTGGGCTTGGGCGGTGTGAGAAAACGCGTCAAACAACTGGGGGGCAGCGTTCAGTGGCGCGCACTGGAGACCGGTGGGATTTGCTGCGAGGTGCTGGTGGAGAACTTTGGCGCCGAGTAAGCAAGCTGGCTTGCAACTGTTGAAGAAACAAAAGGCCTGGTCGGCCTTTTGTTTTCCAAAACTTGGGGTGGCTGATGGGGCTCGAACCCACGACAACAGGAATCACAATCCTGGACTCTACCAACTGAGCTACAGCCACCGCAGAGTCGACATTATAGACGAGGAGAATTCACCGCCCGAGGAGATTCATTAATTTGGCCCGCTAGAAGCCGCGGCCACTGCCTTGGCTTTAATGTCCACCTTAAAGCGCTTCTTAAGACCTGCGTAATAGGCTTGGGCTTCCGCATCCGCCCAGGTTTGTCCATACTGGCTGCGACTGCGCTCCGGGTCCGCAACAGCAGGGTCACGCGGCAAAATTTCCAGTATCTTGACCACCGCGTACCCTTGTTCCCCAAGGTCAACGCCAACGAAACTTGGCAACTGAGAGGTTGGCGCCCTCAAGATCGCATCCAGGAGGGCTGGCGCCAACTCGTTGCGCCGCAGCCGGGAAACCTTTTGGGAGGGTTCATTCAGTGCGGTGTCAGGCGCCGCTTTGAGCGCCGCCAACTTCGCCTCTCCGTCTTGGCGCGCCAGTGCGGCAGCCTGGTTGATCGTGAGCAGGCCTCGAACCGTCTCTCTGACCTCATCCAGGGGCAACAGCCTCGATGGGGTGTGTTTCACGACGCGCCCCGCAGCCAAGCGGCCACCGCCCAGGTCAACAGCCTCTGTGTTGCGTTTGTTACGCACTGCGTCCTCAGCGAACAGCTGTTCGATGAACCGCTTGTTGGCCAAAGGGCTCGCAGGATCAGCTTTGGCCTCGCGTGTCACAGCTTTGGCGGTTTGGATGTCAAGCTTGTATTTGTCTGCAACTGGTTTCAAGCTGTCAGCCTGTTCATACACAACGTTGGAAAAATCAACCGCTGCTTCTGCGTATTTTTTCTGAGCCTGTTCGGCGCGCAGTTCACTTTCAATTTCTGACCGCACCGCATCCAGGGGACGTTTTTCACCCCCGCGTTTGCCAGTCAGTTGAATGATGTGGAAACCAAACTCTGTTTCCACAATGTCGCTCAAATCGCCATCCGTCTTGAGGTCGAACACGGCCTTTTCAAAGGCCGACGTCATATCACCGCGCCCGAAAAAATCCAGATCCCCACCGCGCTCAGCGGATACAGAGTCGTCAGAGTTTTTGCGAGCCACTTCAGCAAAGGCAGCGGGCTTGGCGCGCAATTGATCCAGCAGCGCTTGAGCTTTGGCTCTGGCTTTGGATTTTTCGTCTGATGACGCGTCAGCACCGGCCTTCACCAGCAGATGACTGGCACGCCGCTGCTCTGGTGTTGTGTAGCGTGAAATGTTTTTGTCGTAAAACTGTTGCACCTCTTCGGAGGTGACAGTGATGCCTTTTTTCATGGCTTCCACGTCAAGCACCACAAACTCAATGTCCGCCTGCTCAGCTGCCTTGAAGCGAGATGCGTTGACCGGATCAGCATAAAAGGCTTCAATTTGGGCGTCCGTGGGCTTGACGCTCGCCAGATGGCGCTGCGCCGGAAACGTCACCACCTGGACCTGCCGCTGTTGAAACAAGGGATCCAAAGCAGCCTGCGTGACAGCGGGTGTTGCCACCACACTGTCAACCACGCCGCGGAACACCTGCTGAACTGACAAATCCTGGCGCAAGCGCTGGGCGAACATCTCGGAGGTCATGCCCTGCGTGGCCAGAACTTCTTTGTTCACTGTGCCATCGGGGTTGCGCAGGGCTGCAAATTGGGGGTCCGTGCTGAAAAGCCGTTTCAACCGCTCATCGGTCGTGACCAGATGGAGTTCGTTCACTGCGGCGGTCATCACACGCTGGCGCACCAAATCATCAAGCACCTGTTGTTTGAACTCAGGCGTCTCAAGCAGGGCCGGATCAAAGTCAGGCCGTTGGCTGCGGATGCGGTCACCCTGTTGGCGAATGGCGGCCTCTAACTCAATCTGGCTGATCTTCTGCCCGCGTACCTTGGCCACTGCCACATTCGCACCTTCGTCCATGCGGCGGTAACCATCGACTCCCACAAAAACAAAGGACGGAATGATCAACACCAGCAAGATGAAAAACAGAACTCGGGTGTTGGAACGTATGAAATCAAACATCAATTCGCCTCAAACGGTGAAATTGCAGCAATGGCCCTACGCAAATGCAACAAAGGCGAACCAAGGTTCGCCTTTGTGATGAGCTTGAAATGAATTTTAACCGGTGGTGGGTGCTGAGGGGTTCGAACCCCCGACCTACGCCTTGTAAGGGCGCCGCTCTACCAACTGAGCTAAGCACCCGGCAAAAACGATCAGTTCAACGCGTCCTTCAGAGCCTTGCCAGGACGGAACTTAGGAACCTTGGCCGACTTGATTTTAATCGTTGCACCTGTGCGGGGGTTACGTCCAGACCGGGCGGCGCGTTTAGTCACGCTGAACGTGCCAAAACCAACCAGGGAAACAGAGTTGTTTTTCTTAAGCGTCGATTTCACGCCACCAATCAAAGCCTCCAAAGCACGGGCGGCTGCAGCCTTGGAAATGTCGGCCTGCTTGGCAATGTGCTCGATCAATTCAGATTTGTTCACGAAGGGACCCCCTCTCAAAGGTTTCTTACATGGATGCTTGGATGACTGGCTTGCCCACGCTATTTTGGCGCCTTCAAGAGCTCGTCATCCGCCGGATTCAGTTGGAATGGATATTCACAATCGCGCCCACTCAGCTTGGTGATTACAGCCCTGAGAATGTATGGTGTCAAGCGCGGAGGACGCATTCTATGCGAATCAATTCACCTTGAATCCTTGCTTTCCCTGATGCCCCCAAGAGTTGAGCTCAGGTGACCTGTCTGACAGCGGTGTAGTTGGCATCGGACCTCAAACCAACGCTGCAATCGCGCGCCCAACATCCGATGTTGTGGCATTACCCCCGATATCGGGGGTCTTGGGCGCTTGCGAGTCTGCTTGCAGCAAGGTTTCTATCGCCTGCATGATGGTCGCCTCTGCCTCACGGTAACCCAAATGGCCCAGCATCATGGCACCACACCAAATTTGACCAATGGGGTTAGCCAACCCACGGCCGGCGATGTCGGGCGCAGACCCGTGAACCGGTTCAAACAATGATGGCCATTGACGGGTTGGGTTGAGATTGGCCGAGGGCGCAATGCCGATGGTGCCTGTGCATGCTGGCCCCAAGTCCGACAAAATGTCTCCGAACAAATTACTGGCCACCACCACATCAAACTGCTGCGGTCGCTGCACGAAATGGGCAGTCAGTATGTCAATGTGGAAACGATCTACGGCAACGTCGGGGTACTGCCGGGACATGGCCTCAACCCGTTCGTCCCAAAACGGCATGGTGATCGCGATGCCGTTACTCTTGGTCGCCGAGGTAAGTTTTTTTCGCGGCCTCGCTTGCGCCAACTCAAAAGCAAATTTCAGCACTCGATCAACGCCCACACGAGACATCACCGTTTCTTGAATGGCGATCTCCCGTTCGGTGCCTTCAAACATGCGCCCACCGACGCTGGAGTATTCCCCTTCGGTGTTCTCGCGCACGATGAGCATGTCGATCTCACCCGGGGCAAGCGGCAATCCCAATTTGTTGACCAAGGGCGAACGAATACCGGGCATCAACTTGGCGGGGCGCAAATTGACATACTGGTCAAACTCCCTGCGAAACTTCAACAACGAGCCCCATAAAGAAACATGGTCGGGCACTTTGGCAGGCCAGCCCACCGCACCAAAATAAATGGCGTCGTGGCCTCCAATTTGGTCCTTCCAGTTGTCGGGCAACATCTGTCCATGGCGTTCGAAATAGTCGCAGCTCGAGAAGTCGAAATGATCAAACTGCAGTGATATGCCAAAACGGCGCGCTGCAGCGTCAAGCACCCGTATGCCCTCAGGCATGACTTCTTGGCCTATGCCGTCACCAGCGATCACGGCAATTCGGTGTTTTTTATCCATGGGTGAGGCTTTCGTCTGGTTTGAAAAATTTCAATATCTCGGTCAGCAACTCTTCAGGGCGTTCTTCGGCGATGTAATGTCCACAATCGAGTGGGCGTCCATCCACCTTATCAGCCACCTCACGCCACAACGCCAACACGTCAAAGCATTTCGCCACGGTTCCTTCACCACCCCACAGCACACGCAAGGGCTGGGAAACGCGTCGATCTGCGGTGCGGTCTGCACGGTCGTGGTCGAGATCAATGGTGGCTGCGGCACGGTAGTCCTCGCACATGGAGGTGGCAGTTCCCGGAATACGAGCGCAGCGTTCGTACTCAGACCAGGCTTCGTTCGAAAACACCGATGGCCCCGTACGGCGCAACATCAAATCGCGCAGATACGCGACAGGGTCGGCTTCAATCAGCCGTTCGGGCAACGGCGAGGGTTGAATCAAGAAAAACCAGTGCCAGTAGGCCTTGGCAAAAGCCTCACTGGTATCGCGATACATGGCCAGGCTGGGTGCGATGTCAAGCAACATCAAGCGTTCGACGGCTTGCGGATGATCCATGGCCAAGCGATGCGCCACACGAGCGCCGCGGTCGTGGGCGCACACCTGAAAGCGTGAGTGGCCCAGTTGATTCATGACCTCAACGACATCCCGGGCCATGGCACGTTTGCTGTGATTCAAGTGTTGCGCATCGGCGGGCGGACGAAACGAATCACCATAGCCACGCAAGTCCAGCATCACCACACGAAAACAAGTGGCCAATGCATCTGCAACGTGGTGCCATAGCGCGTGGTTCTGTGGATGTCCGTGCAGCAGCACCAGGGGGGCGCCTCGTCCGCCCACTCGGCCGCGAATACGTCCGGCAGACAAATGAAAGTCTCGAATCTGAAATGTTTTGAACATCTGGAGATTTTGATGTGGGGAGCCAACATCCATCAAGCAACAATGGACCCTTTCAGAATTTCCTTTTTCACATGAATACAGACATCAATCGCCTGAGCGCGGTAGACCGAACTGACCTGGCCTTGGCAGTCGCAGTCTTCGAGGCTGGCAGCCTGATTGGCGCTGCGCGAGCCCTGGCCATGGAGCCCCCCGCCGTGTCCAAGAAGTTAGCGCAGTTGGAATCTCGTCTGGGTTTTGAGTTGTTTCACCGCAGCACGCGTCGACTGCAAATCAGCAGCGACGGAGTAGCCTTTGTGCGACAAGCGCGACATGTGTTGGCCGCCTTTGCTCAACTCGCCGAGCACATGCTGGACCGACACGATGGACTGCGTGGCCCTATCCGTCTGGCCTGCAGCTTCGGCTTCGGGCGCCATGTGCTGGCACCCTTGCTGGCGTCGTTTCAAGCCGAGAACCCGTTGATTCAAATCCAACTTCAGTTGGTGGATCACTTACCTGATTTGTTGGCACAAGGCTTTGACGCTGCAGTGTGGCTGTGGAACCCGAAGCAATCGAATCTGCGGGTGCAAACGCTGGCGCGTAACCATCGGGTGTTGGTTGCTGCACCATCCTATGTGAAACGGGCAGGCGTTCCGCGCACGCCTCAGGAGCTCACACAACATCCCTGTCTGGTGGTACGCGAGGCAGACCAAATTCCCAGCCTTTGGACACTCGAAGCGTTGGGGAAAAAGCGCTCTTGCGCGGCCAGAGAAACTTTCTCAGTGCGCGTCGCAGGTCCCTTGTCGAGTAACAGTGGCGAGGTGGTGAGAGATTGGGCTCTGGCCGGACACGGCATCATGTTGAGGTCCATGTGGGATGTGCACGACGCGCTGAAACGCCGAGAGTTGGTTCAGGTGTTGCCCGATTGGGGTATCCGTGACGCAGACGTGCATTGGGTGCTCCCCCCCCGATCCACCGACATGCCGCGGCCGCAGCGTCTGAAGCAGTTGCATCAGCACCTGGGCCTGGCACTGCAAGCGTATGCGTGGAACCAAGCTCTGCGTTAGCTTGTGCCCATGCTGCGGCAAAGCCGTTTCTACTTGGCTGGCGACCTCACCACCATGGACACGCCGACGGCAGTCAGCATCATTCCCAGCCCCATCAAGAAAGTGAAAGATTCACCAAAAATCAACCACGCCATCAGAGCGGTCGTGGGTGGAACCAGGTACAAAAGGCTGGTAACGCGTGTGGCCGCACCTCGCTGAATCAACAGGTAGAGCAAGGAGCTGCCGCCCAGTGTGAGCACCAGCACCGACCAGGCCATGGCCCCCAAAAACTCGATGTGCATGTCCACGGCGCCGTCCTCCATCCAGGCCCAGGGCAGGCTCACTGCCAAAGCGGCAAGTAGTTGCACCGCATTGGCGCTGCGTACGTCGCAAGCCTTCACATGGCGCTTTTGGTAGAGCGTACCGATGGTGATGCTGAGCAAAGCGCCCACGGCCAGCGACAAATTCCAAAGATTGACTTCACCTGAACCCAGTTTGCGCCAGACCACCAGGGTCAGGCCCAGCAGACCCAACAAGAGCCCGATCCACTGTCGGCGCGAAACCTGGTTCTCATCGCCACCGTCCGCACGGACACTGGCACTTAACCACATTGCCGTCAGCACAGGCTGCAAGCCCACGAGCAAAGCAATGGTCCCAGCCCCCATGCCAGCCTTTACAGCAGCCCACACACCGCCGAGGTAGCCGGCGTGCATCAACATGCCGGTGACACTCAGATGCAGCCATTGCGAACGGCTTTGCGGCCAGGGCACGCGCGCCAACACAATCCACGCCCCCAAACAAAGCAGCGACAAGGCATAACGAATGGACAGAAACGTTCCGGGCGGGGAATGAGGCATGCCGAAACGGGCAACGATAAACCCCGTGCTCCAGATCAGGACAAAGACCAGCGGCATGGCCTTCAGCCAGTTGTTAGGGGTAGGTTTA
>Ga0315907_10000220_pt1 | contig 85092 bp, 70 predicted proteins | sample LakEriMetagenome_3_FD_203525 | JGI IMG/M metagenome (GOLD analysis project Ga0315907, IMG submission 203525) | Freshwater fungal communities from buoy surface, Lake Erie, Ohio, United States - Buoy 12 MA123 | ecosystem: Environmental > Aquatic > Freshwater > Lake > Lake biofilm | place: USA...
TCAACAATAAACTTAAACTAATAAAACGGAGAGGCTATGGCTTTAGAAACTTTCGGAATTTTTGGGTTAGAAGTATGTTATCTTGGCATCTTGTCTGTTGATTTAGCATAAAGGGTAACGAAGAGCCATAATTTGTTGCGTATTGATAATAATCTATTCATTGATAAGAGTTATATTACTTGTGCCGAATATCAGTTGTTTATTGATGAGAAGAGAGAATTAGGTGAAAGTTATCAACCCGAACACTGGAAAGGTTATAGATTTCCACCTGGATATGCTCAAAAGCCAATTACTGGAATAAGAGCAAGTGATGCAGAAAAATTTTGTGAATGGCTGACCCAAAAACAGTCGGAATTAGGATTTAGATACAGAATACCTACATTAACTGAAATAGAAGAACATCCAGCCCCAGAAAAGCAAATAGGATGTTGGGTAAAAGATGGAGAAAAAAAGAGAATTTATGGCATAGAAAAAGTTGAATGGCAACAATGGCAAATGAATTTGTTTGACTTGATCATTTCTACAAAGAATCCTCTAAAGAAGCTGGATATCATTTCTACAAAGAATCCTCTAAAGAAGCTGGATATCATTTCCATTTCCCTGGAAAAACTCGTTCTTGATCTAATGTTTAACTTGATCGTTTCTACAAAGAATCCTCTAAAGAAGCTGGATATCATTTCCCTAAAAAATCTTTCTCTTGATCTAACAGTTGATCTTAATTCTGTTCTTAATAACGTCCTTAATCCTAAGTTTAATTCTGACCTTAACCCCAAGCTTACTTCTGAATTAAACAGTGCTTTTAATCTCAGACTTAATCAAGTTATTAAAAACAATCTTGGTTATATTCTCGACTGTCTAATCGACAACGTTAATGACCGTAATCTTGATAGCATTCTTGAATATTTGCTTACCTCTGACCTTAATTGTAATTTATATCAGACTCTCTACTCTGTCCTTAACTCTAACCCCAATCGCATTGCTGATCGTGACCTATATAGTATTGTCTATAACTTACTTAACCCCGATCTTAATATTATTCTCGAATACGAACTTAACCATAAAGGCAATTGCGTTGTTGATTTATTTCGGTTTTATTCACTATTAGTATTTCTTATACTTTATTTATTATCAAATATTTATGATGCAGCCCTCAAAAATAATCAGGCTCTACGAGATGTAAAACTAACTGATACTAAATGTCAAAAATTGAGTAATCTTTATGCTGCCAAAAGCTATGAAGCTTTTAATCTTTATGCTTTCTTAAGATTGATAACTGAACGACAAACAGGACAAATGCCAGCTTGGGAAGGAATTCGGATTGTGAGGGAGAGAGTATCGCTTTGACAATCTAGTGCCAACAGACAATCCAAAATCCAAAATCCAAAATCCAAAATAAATATCACTTACCTGACCCGACTAGATCGGTTTGGGACTTTAGAATCGGGTTTTTTTTAGTCAAGATAAGCAGTTTCCCGTTGATTTACAGCTTGTTAAGAACAAGATTGACCGAGAGATTCCTAAATCTCTAATCTCTTTTGGCTGTAGCAACGCTCGATCTAGAAGGGAAATCAGTGGAACAACCCATTGGAGCGATCGCCTTATCCTCGGTAGAGGAATACAACCTGAAAGCGGGAATAAATATGTAGAGATGGTGCGTCAAGAACACCCTGAAAGTGAAAGACAGCAATTAGCGGCGGCTCTCTGACATCATGCTCATACCAGGGGTCATCAGTCATCAGTTGTCAGATTTGCGTTTTCAGTCCACTGATTACTGGAAAAGCTTCCCAACTCCCACTCTGCAATAACTACTGGCAGCCAGAAATAGGGTGAGTAATTATCATACTTTGTGCTTTTTGTCAAAAAAACTTTTTTTTTGCAATAAAACTACACAAAAAGAAGATCATCGTTGTGGGTGAAATTGACTGATTTACCCGTCTTAATTAGGATTACCTTGTAGGTGTGGCAAGGGTTTCAACCATTGCAGCTTAAAAAAGCACAGAAAAACCCATTATGAAATTCTATCAAATCGCTGTAACCATTGCAACACCGTCGTTAAATAAAAATCTTTCTCAATTAATTCTTAAGAATTTGTAAATATTGCGAAATGTTAATTTAAATATTCTCAAGTTTTTGGAGTCAATAGATAATTTTTGCTTATCTTTGTCGAAAAATAGAACTCCTGCAAAATCCAACATCTACCATTGGGTTAGAATTCAGAAGTCAGGAGACAGAATTCAGGAGTCAGGAGATTATTTTTATGGTTCTTCGTTACTTGGTATGGTTTGATCGGGTGGCATAAATCGACTAAATCCTTATCTGGCAAGAGACTTAATTGATTAGTTCGTTCTAGATAGAAAACAATTGACAAAAATTGCATAGCACCAACCGAAGAACCATTCATAATTCATAATTCATAATTCATAATTCCCTAATTCTTATGAGAGATTCCATGTCGGGCCATCTAAGAGTACAACAACACTGCCTCAATCAAGTTAAATTAGCCGTGAAAAAGCAGGGCTTTAGCAGTCAACGATCCTTAGCTAAAGAAGCTGAATTTAGTCTCGGTATTGTCAGCAACTTCCTGACCGGTAAACCGGTAGAACAAGCCACTTTTGCCCAAATTTGTCGTCGATTATGCCTGGACTGGCAAGAAATCGCCGCCCTGAATTTTCAGCTAACAGCACCCCCTCAAGACAAAATTCCGGTTAATTCGGCAGCCAAGAGCGAAAAATTGGACACATTGCCCCCCTATCCCAATGGGGCAGTTCCCCTTGGTTCCCCATTTTATTTAGAACGTCTTCCCCTCGAAGAACAGATAAGGCAGGAAATCAAGAAACCGGGGGCTTTAGTGCGGATAAAAGCCCCGAAAGAAATGGGCAAAACTTCCCTACTTTTGAGAATGCTCGATTTTGCCAAACAGCAAGGCTACCGCACGGTGAGTTTGAACTTAGAACAGGTAGACCAGACGATTTTGGCTGATTTAAACCAATTTTTGCGCTGGTTGTGTGCCAATGTCGCTCGTCAACTACAGTTAAAACCCCAATTAGATGAGTATTGGGATGAGGATTTAGGCAGCAAGATTAGCTGTACCGCCTATATCCAGGACTATATCCTTGAATCAATTACCGCCCCCATTGTCCTCGCTCTCGATGAACTTAATCAGATTTTTGAACATCCCCAAGTGGCCAAGGATTTTTTACCGCTGCTGCGTTCTTGGTACGAAGAAGCCAAAACCCTGCCTATCTGGCAAAAACTCCGTCTTATCGTCGTCCATTCCACAGAAATTTATGTTCCCCTGCAGCTCAATCAATCCCCCTTTAACGTGGGATTCCCCGCACAGATAAGTCATTTTAGTCTTGAGGAGGTATTACAATTAGCCCAACGTTATCAACTCACCTGGGAAAATCAGGAAAAAGTCAAGCAATTGATGGAGTTGGTGGGAGGACACCCAGCTTTGGTGCAAACCGCCCTCTACTATCTCAGTCGGGAGGAAATAACCATGACGCAAATATTAACCAGTGCCACCTCCGTCACGGGGATCTATGCCCATCACCTGCGGCGCCATTGGGCGGTATTAGAACAACAGCCGGAACTAGCAAAAGCCCTCGACCGGGTGATGAGCGCGGTGGAACCCGTACAATTAGACCCAATTCTCGCTTACAAACTCAGCAGTATGGGGCTACTCAAACAATCGGGAGATAAAGTCGTACCAGGCTATGAATTGTATCGACGCTATTTTTTAGAGGTGAAATCCTCTATCAGTTATCAGTAAACAGTAATCAGTTATCAGTGAGGGTGTGGGGTGTAGGGTGTGGGGTGTAGGGTGTGGGGGGAGTGGGAATTATGAATTATGAATTATGAATTGGGGAGGTGGGGAAGTGGGGAAATTGAACTAAAACCCCAAAACCCCAACACCCCAACACCTAAAACCTGTCTCCTGGCTCCTGAATCCTGACTTCTGAATCCTATCTCCTGACGACCGACGACCGGCTACTAACCCCACCAACAAACTTTTTGCCGCAAACTCTACTTATGAATATGTCAATCAAAGATACTGTCCAAAATACTGTCAACGTTAGCAATTTTAGTCGCTCGCAACTAGGTCAACCGGATGAGAACAATTTATATCAAGCAGTCGCCACAGTTACCGAGGGACATTGGCCGGAAAATCTGTCGGGATACGTTTTTATCGTCTGTCCTTTTCATAGAGAAAATGACCGTCATTTGTTCTCTGGCGAGGGTGTAATTATTAGATGGGACCTGCAAGGGAAAAATAATCAAGTTAACGTTTACAGTAAAAAACTGAAAACTTGGGATAGTTTTTGGCGAAAAGTTTTACCGATATTTAATATTAGTCGAGCTACTTTTCCCGCAGTGGTCAGCATTTTAGGTTCTTCGGAAATAGCGAATACTGCTATGGTTAAACTAGAAAAAGTTGCCGAAGATAAACAACTAGAAGAAACCAGATTAATTCTCACCGCCGATGCTGGACGTTACTGGGAAGTGGATCCCGTTTCCCTTGATACTATCACCCCGATTGGTTATTTTGACCAACATATTGTTTCCGTGCCTTTGTCTATTTTCCCAGTCCTAGAAAATACCGCTCACCCCTTCTACGACAAAAAGACCAAAGAATTTATCACCTGTGAATTAAAGCTAAAACTTTTATCGGGAGGTATGTTAAAAGATTTAGATTCATCGGTGTATATTGTTGTTTGGGATCAACAAAAAAAACTTAAACCCTGGAAAATACAGGGAACTATCCTCGAGGGTAGCCCCCATTCGGTCATCGTCACCGAAGATTATATCATGATTCCCGATATGCCTTTTCAGATGGGAGTAGCCAAACTATTAGGTATCAGAATTAAGCCAGAAGAAACCTATCCGAAAACTCAAATTTATCTGGTTAACCGTCAAGATCTCAAGGAAGAAAAAACCACCGTTCCCTCGCGATTAATTACCTTCAATGGTGACAGTTATCACTTCCTTTGTAATTACCATAGTATCAACGGTCAAATTCAGCTGGTGGCCATCCAAAATGCCACTATTAGTTTAACCGAAGCGATCGAAAAAGACGATATCCAACATTTTACCGGTCAGAGTTATCCCCCCGAATACCACGGCATTCCTTGGATGTTTTCCTTTGACCCCGGAGTGCTGCGCAAAGTGGTTATCGAAGATGCCAGGGTGATGAGCGAACAAGCTTTCATCCATCCGGGTTGGTTCTGTACCAGTCTCTACACCGCCGACCCGCGGGAATCGGAACAGGGGTACAGTGCCATTTATCAAATTTATCTCGGTTATGTGCGCGAATTAATCTGTCGTCGTCAGTATATGGATTGTCGCGACCAAAGCAATCGCATCCTCAGCGATGCCGAACTTCCCTGTCATGACTTGCCCTCGGTATTAGCCAAGGTTCCCTTCGATAAGGATTGGAATCAGTTAAGTCAACAGATTAGCCAAGAAAAAAATGCCAGTGATACTCATGTATCACATTTAGGTCGGGGACTACTGGATTTTTATGTTTGTCCCGATGGCTATATTTTAGATAGCATTCAGTTTATTCCCCAAGAACAGGGCTATCTATTGACGACGGTTTTAACCCCGACCAAAGTATTAGAAGCTTGGTTATTTAACCCTGACAATCTCAAGGACGGACCGATTGCTAAACTGAGCTTGCCGGAAGATGTTCACTTTGGTTTTACCTTGCATTCCGAGTATTTCGAGCAGGTGCTGCCTTCTCCCCGTCCTTCCGTCTCACAGGTAAATCAAGTCCTGTCAGCCTTGCGGAGTCTTGTTTTAGTTCCCGTAGAATTTTTCTTGGGGAGACCCGCAGCCGTTTACAATCGCCGAGTAAAAAAATGATTGTTCTCAAAGGATACGACATTCTTACCCAAATCTACGAAAGCGTTAACTCGGAAGTCTATCGGGCTATTCGCACCGCCGATAATCAACCGGTTATGCTCAAAATCCTCAAGCAAGAATATCCCACCGTCCAAGAACTAACCCACTACAAACAGGAGTATAAAACCATCTGCGGCCTCAACTTCGAGGGGGCGATTAAAGCCTATGGTTTAGAAACCTACCGCAGAACTCCCGTGATTATTTTGGAAGATTTCGGGGGTATATCCTTAAAAAAATGGCTAGAGGGCAAAAAAACTCTAGCCTTAAGGGACTTTTTAAGTCTTGCACCCCGAATAGTGGCTAATTTAGAGAAAATTCACAACGCCAAGGTTATTCACAAAGATATTAATCCTGCCAATATAGTTCTTAACCCCGAAACCGGACAGATTAAAATCATCGATTTTGGCATTGCCAGCGTCCTGCAGCGGGAAAATCCGGGGCTAAAAAATCCCAACGTCCTGGAGGGGACTTTAGCCTATATTTCTCCCGAACAAACCGGACGGATGAATCGCAGTCTCGATTACCGCACGGATTTTTATTCCTTGGGCGTTAGCTTCTACGAACTTCTCACCGGACAATTACCTTTTCGGGCTAAAGATGCGTTGGAATTAGTTCACTGTCATCTGGCAAAACAACCTTTGGAGATTAATAGTCTCGTCAGGGAGGAAATTCCCCCGGTGGTGGAGGCAATCATCAGGAAACTGATGGCTAAAACCCCGGAGGAACGATACCAAAGTGCCTATGGTATTCGAGCAGATTTAGAAGAATGTTTAAGACAACTAGAAAAAACGGGTAAAATTGATGATTTTGTTATCGCTAGGCAAGATCTAGCCAATCAGTTCCAAATTCCCCAAAAACTCTACGGTAGGGAGGCAGAAATCGCCACTCTCCTCACTGCTTTTCAACGGGTAGCCACGGCGGATAAAAACTCCTCTCACACCGAACTGATGCTAGTTACGGGTTATTCTGGCATGGGTAAAACCACCCTGGTTAGGGAAATTTATCAGCCAATTACTGAAAAACGCGGCTTTTTTATCTCCGGTAAATTTGACCAGTTTCAGCGCGATATTCCCTACGCTGCCGTGGTTAGTGCTTTGACTCATCTCGTCAAGCAACTTTTGGGGGAAAGTCAACCACAACTGCAACTATGGCGACAAAAACTCCTCAAGTCTTTGGGGGCGAATGCACGGGTTATTATTGATGTGATTCCCCAACTAGAATTAATTATCGGTCCACAACCAGAGGTGTTACAATTAGGAGCGATCGCTACTCAAAATCGCTTTAATTTAGTCTTTAAAAATTTTATTCGGGTCTTTTGTTCCCCGGAACATCCTCTGGTCATCTTTCTCGATGATTTGCAATGGGCAGACTTGGCTAGTCTCCAGTTAATAGAATTAATTATGCTCGATGGCGATATGGACTATTTGTTTTTAATTGGCTCCTATCGCAGTAATGAAATTAATTCCACCCATCCCCTAACCGCTACCCTGGATAAATTAGAGCAGGGGGGCATAATTATCAATCAAGTTATTTTAAAACCTCTGGGGCTTGAACAGGTCAATCAGTTAATTGCAGAGACATTAAATCATTCACCAGAATATGTGCAATCTTTGGCCGCTTTAGTCTGGCAAAAAACCCACGGTAATCCTTTTTTTGTCAATGAATTTCTCAAAACCATCTACTGGGAAAATTTGCTATTTTTCCAACCGGGGCAGGAAACAACCACTAAAACCGACAATAATAGGGGCTATTGGCAATGGCATCTCGGTCAAATTCAAAGGATTGGCAGTACCGATAATCTGATTCAATTTATGATGGGCAAAATGCAGAAATTGCCTCCCGAAACCCAAGAAGTCTTAAGTTTAGCCGCTTGTCTTGGCTCAGAATTTAATTTAAATATTCTAGCAGTAATCTCTGAAAAATCACCCCCAGAACTTTTACCAATTTTAACTTCTAGTAGCGAAGCTGGTTTAATTATTCCCCTCTCAGAATTAGATGAACAATTACTCATTCAAGAATATAAATTTGCTCATGATCGCATTCAGCAAGGAGCTTACGCTCTCATCGAAGACAGCCAAAAATCTTTAATTCATTTAAAAATTGGTCGCCTACTTTGGCAGCATACTTCTGCCAAAGAATTATCGGAAAAGATTTTTAAAATAGTCGATCATTTCAATCTTGGTTATCAACTAATTAGCAAGGAAAAAGAACGGGAGTCAGTGGCTAACTTGAATTTACTAGCAGCCCAAAAGGCAAAAGCCGCTAATGCCCAAAATGGAGCCTTAAAATACATTAAAATCGCTCAAAAACTTCTCAAAAAATCAAGCTGGAAAAATAACTATCAACTGACTTTAGATATTTATTCTGAAGCCACAGAAATCGCCTATTTAAGTGGAGATTTTGAGCAGATGCAGTGCTGGGCTAATCTCGTGTTAAAACAGGCAAAAACCACCCTCGATAAAATCAAAGTTTATGAAGTAATCATCGAAGCTTATCACGCCCAAAATCAAGAACTAAAAGCGGTACAAATTGGCTTATCTGTCCTAAAAAGCTTTGATTTCGAGATTCCTGAATTCTTACAATCATCAGATATCCAAGAAGAACTCACTAAAACTCGGCAAAAATTAGCGGGTAAAAATATAGAAGATTTAATTACTTTACCGCCGATAAATGAGGAAAAAAAATTAGCAATAATGAAGATAGCAAGTGCTATATTTTCTCCTGTTTTTATTGCCGTCCCTCATCTCTTACCCATCCTAGTATCAAAACAGGTTAACTTATCAATTCAGTACGGCAACAGTTATCTAGCGGCTTTTACTTATGTCAATTATGGCTTAATTCTTTGTGGTCTTTTAGACGATTGGGAAACGGGTTATCAATTTGGAAAATTGGCTTTAAACATTGCTGATAAATTTCATACCAAAGCCCTGATGCCGAAAATAATTGCCGTCTTTTCCACCACTATTAGTATCTGGAAAGAACCGATTAAAAATTCCCTGTCCTTGTTAAAATCTTCCTATCAAACTGGTTTAGAAATGGGCGATCTCTACTACGGAACAACCTGCGCCTATCTTTACTGTTTTCATTCCGCCTTTATCGGACAGGAATTAACCGAATTAGCTAGAGAAATAGCTAACTATGATCTGGCTTTTGTTAAGCTCAAACAAGAAAACCCCCGCAACTATCTAAAAATCTACGGACAAACAGTTTTAAATCTGCTGGGACGCTCGGAAAATCCAGGTCTTTTAGAAGGACAATACTATCAAGAAACTCTTATGTTATCCTACCATCTAGAGGCTAATGATCTCTATGGTCTCTGTGCTTTATTTCTTAATAAATTATACCTTTGTTATCTATTTGGACAGTACGAACAAGCCATCGAAAATGCTAATCAAGCCCAAAATTATCTAGGGGGAGCTACCGCCACTTTCTTGATTTCTCTGCATAACTTCTATGATTCCCTCGCCCATTTAGCTATTTATAATCATCTGGACAATGACCAACAACAGCAAGTATTAGAACGGGTGACGAATAATCAGAAAAAGCTGTGGGAATGGGCTAATCAAGCACCCCCTAACTATCTCCATAAATTTTATTTAGTGCAAGCGGAAAAGGATCGGGTGCAGCAATCCTATCTAGAAGCCATAGAAAACTACGATCTAGCCATCGCTAAAGCCAAGGAAAATGAATACATTAATGAAGAGGCACTGGCTAACGAACTAGCGGCGAAATTCTATCTCGATTGGGGTAAAGTAAAAATTGCCAAAACCTACATCAATGAAGCTGCTTATCTCTATTCTCTTTGGGGAGCAACCGCTAAAGTCAAAGATATAGAAAGCCGCTATTCTCAGTTAATGGTCAATAATTATGGTGTCAATTCCCTGACCGAAACCACGAGAACTACCACCAGAAAAAATTCAGTTAGTCATTCGGGATATCTGTTAGATTTAGCCACGATTATGAAGGCATCCCAAGCCATTTCTAGCGAGATAGTTTTAGATCAATTACTCGCCACCCTGATGAAAATTCTCATCGAAAATGCTGGGGCGCAGCTGGGCTATCTTATCCTAGAAAGTGGCGGACAACTATTGATTGAAGCCTCCGGTTCAGTGCAGGAAGACAGGGTGACAGTCTTTAAATCTAATGCCATCGAAGAACATCTTCCCGTCTCAATTATTAACTATGTAGCCCGGAGCGGTCAAACCGTTCTTAATAACGATGCCGCCCATCAGGGCAATTTTAGCAACGATCCCTATATTAAAACCCATCAAACCAAATCGCTGCTCTGTTCCCCTCTCCTCGACCAAGGACAACTGCGGGGAATTGTCTATCTAGAAAATAATCTCACCGTCGGGGCTTTTACCCAAGAAAGATTGGAAGTGCTGCAACTGCTCTCCAGCCAAGCGGCGATCGCAATTACTAACGCCAAACTCTACGCCGAAATCAAAGCCAAACAGAGACAACTAGCGCAATTTTTAGAAGCCATGCCAGTGGGGGTATTTGTCCTCGATGCTGGCAGTCAACCCTATTATGCCAATCAAACCGCCCAAGAGATTTTGGGAAAAGGGATAGTTAATATCACCACGGCTAATCAGTTGGGGGAAACCTATCAGTTATATCAAGCTGGAACCGATCGATTGTATCCCACAGAATACCATCCGATTTTCCGAGCTTTAAGGGGGGAAAAAAACACGGTGGATGATATAGAAGTTCACCAAGGAGAGAAGATTATCCCCCTAGAAGTGTATGCCACGCCTGTTTTTGACGAAAAAGGAGAAATTATCTATGCGATCACCGCTTTTACCGATATTAGCGAACGAAAACAGGCAGAAGCGGAACGGATTCGCTTTACCGAAGAATTAGCCGAGTATAGCCGCACCCTAGAACAGAAAGTGCAGGAGCGCACCCTGGAACTCAGCCAAACCCTAGAAATTCTCAAAGCCACCCAAGCAAAATTACTGTTTGAAAATGAACTGCTCAGAAGTAGCGAAGAATCTAGCACCTTTGACTACCAAGTGGGGGGCAGTTTACCCATGGATGCCCCCACCTATGTGGTCCGCGCCGCCGACCGTTATCTCTATAAGGCCCTCAAACGCGGCGATTTTTGCTATGTCCTCAATCCCCGTCAAATGGGTAAGTCTAGTTTAATGGTACGCATGATCGATCACCTCCAACACGAGGGCATCTGTTGCGCTCCCATTGATTTAACCCGCATCGGCAGTGAAAATGTCACTCCCGACCAATGGTACAAGGGGATAGCCTTCGAGTTAGGACGACGTTTTGGCCTGCTCAAAAGGGTCAATCTCAAAGCTTGGTGGCAAGAACGGGAAGATGTCTCGGCAGTACAGCGCTTGGGGGAATTTATCGAAGAAGTGTTATTGCTGGAAGTGGGGATCGTGGAAGGTTCTCCCCCGAAACCGATCGCGATTTTTATCGATGAAATTGATAGCGTTTTGGGCTTAAATTTCGCGGTTAATGACTTTTTTGCCCTGATTCGTTCCTGCTATAACCAGCGCGGTTTTAACCCGCTCTATCGGCGTTTGACCTTCGCTTTCTTCGGTGTTGTCACCCCCTCCGATTTAATTACCGACCACCAAATCACTCCTTTTAATATCGGTCATTCGATTCAATTGGAGGGTTTTAAGGAACACGAAGCCCAGCCTTTACTGCGCGGATTGGCCGAGAAATTTACTAACCCGCAAACTGTCTTAAAAGAAGTCTTTGCCTGGACAAACGGCCAACCCTTTCTGACCCAAAAACTCTGTCAGTTAATTCGCACCGCTACCTCGCCGATTCCCCCCAATGGTGAGGCCTCCTGGATTGAGGACTTGGTACAGAAGAAGATCATTGACAATTGGGAGGCTCAGGATGAACCGGAACATCTGCGGACTATTCGCGACCGGCTCCTCAACAGTCATCGCTCCCAGTTGCTCCTGAGACTCTATGAACGGATTTTAAGGGAAAAAGAGGTGATTGCCGAGGATAGCCCCCCAGAAAAAGAGTTACTTTTATCGGGGTTAGTGATCAAAGATCAAGGCCAGCTGCGGGTCCATAATCCCATCTATCAAGCAATCTTTAACCTCCATTGGCTGGGTTGCAGCTCAAATTTGTAGAAATATCCACTAAGGGGCAATTATTGGGACTTAAACGCTCAATAAAGATCAAATCGAGTATAATCGTTGCAGAGTCGGCACTTGACGTTGAGAGATCGGCGATGAAAGAGACAACCCTGGCCGTATCATAGATAAATGAAGCTTGCTTCTATTTTCCTTTCGTAAGATTAGAGCCATGAACAAAACAGATGTAATAAGTTGGAGCTATTTTAGTCATCAAAAAAAAGCTGATATTGTCAATATTTTAATAATTATTGCGATATGGACTGTGATGGTAATTGTCGTCAATCCTTTGGGTAATTTTCCTCTTAATGATGACTGGGTTTATGGACTAGCCGTAAAATCGATTCTGGAGAAAGGTGATTTCAGCTTTCCCAGTCCAGCTCATGCTAACCTATTTTTTCAAGCCTTTTGGGGAGCCTTATTTTGCCTTCCTTTTGGATTTTCATTTACCGCATTACGCTTCTCAACTTTAACCTTAGGATTAATCGGTGCGATTGGTACTTACCTGCTGCTTAGAGAAGTTAATGCCAATCAGAAAATCTCTTTGTTGGGCGCTTTGCTGGTAGTGGTTAATCCTCTATACTTTGGATTAGCTAACAGCTTTATGACCGACGTTCCTTTTCTGGCTTTAAGTATCCTATCTTTCTATTTTCTGATCAGGGGATTGAAGCGGGAATCAATAAGTGAAGTTATTCTGGGTCTTTGCTTAGTTTATGTCAATATTTTGATTCGCCAGTACGCAATAGTGATTCTTTTATCATTTGCCCTGGCATACTCGTTTAAAAAAAGATTTAAAATAAAGTTTTTGTTTGCTAGTTTTGTCATATTTTCTTCAGGGATTTTACTGCATAGATTTTATCAAAACTGGCTTTATTCTACCGGTCGCACTCGCTTAATACCAGAGAATGTGTTAAGTACACGACAATTAGATTTTCGCAACCACATTATCATGATTTCACTGATATACATAGGTTGTTTTATTTTCCCTATTATAGCGATCTTTTTCGTAAAAAAATTAAAAGAAATATCTCGCCGACAGAAAACCATAACGATCTTGATTATATCTAGCTTTTTTGTTGTCGTGATGGGTAGATTGATTTGGCGACGCCAAACTATGCCATTGATTGGAAATGTCCTAGCTTATTTTGGCTTAGGTCCTTTCACACTTCGATATCCTGATCCCTTGAAGGTAAGTTATCCACCCTATTCCCTTGGTTTAAAAATATTTTGGTTGATAATCACGGCTATGGGTGTCCTTGGGGCGCTTTTATTGCTTTACTACTTATGTTTAGCAATCATTCAAACTTTTTCAGAATCGGAAAAATGGTTAAAAGTACTAATACTTTCAGCAATATTGATATATATTTTTCTTTTTGGAGTAAGTTATCCCCTCGATCGTTACCTTTTGTTTCTTTTACCATTATTTATGGTGCTTTTAGTGATTTCAAATAATTATATTAACGAGCAAGATATTGGCCAAAAAATAACTGCTTTTGCCTTGACAATGACCTTTATTTGGGGCGGATTTACTATGGCGGCAACCCATGACTACTTAGCCTGGAATCGAACTCGGTGGCAGGCATTAAATGATTTGATGGAGCAGGGAGTTACTCCTGAATATATTAATGGTGGACACGAATTTAATAGCTGGTATTTAAACGATCCAAAATATCCGAGGAAGCGGGGTAAAAGTTACTGGTCGGTAAATCGTAATGACTACATGATTTCTTCTGGATTGCTCGAAGGTTATAAAGAAGTCAAACGCTATCCTTTTGCAAGATGGCTGCTTTTAAAGCAAGATAATGTTTTTGTTCTCCATAAGATTGCTGAAGATAAAACTAATGGGACTTAAACGCTCAATAAAGATCAAATCGAGTATAATCGCTGCCGAGTCGGCACTTGACGTTGAGAGAGCGGCGATCAAAGAGACAACCCCGGCGGCGATGCCTCCTTGCTTTGACCGATGGTGTGGGCGTTTTGACAATTGCTTCAAGAGCGATCGCTCTGTCGCTGGTAGGGTGCGTTCCCTGATGCAATCCTTGTTACTCCATCGTTTGATCATGGGGAACGCACCCTATTTAGGGGCTGCTGAAAAAGTTTTTCGTGGGGGCAGGGTGTGGGGTGTGGGGTGTGGGGTGTAGGGTTTTACCGATTTTGAGGTAGTCAGTTACCTAATTTTCAGGGAAAAAGTACCTGAATTTTACCCCCGATCCCTCCAATGGTCGGCACTTTTTGAGGTCAAAAAAGTCTAAAAGCCTTATCCAACAAGGTTTTTAGATTTATTCAGCAAACCCTATTTAAGTTAAAATTTAAGGGGGAAAATTCAGTTTCGTAGGTCGGGCCCTCGGAACGAAACCCAAAAACTCCACCGAATTATGCCTTGTTGGGTTTTCCTTCGGTCAACCCAACCTACAGGGGCGATTATACAAGTCAATCGAGAAGAACAGCTTTTCATCATCACTGAGATCAGTCTTCGTGGTGATATTTATAGTCATTTCAGATAAGTCTGATAGACTCTAGACCGACAAAACCCTTATGAACTCTGGGATTGATATTCTCAATCTTAATTGAAATGACTATACAAGTAAGACAGAGGAAACCACCTGAGACTCCTTCCCCAGTAAATCCCTAAGCTAGGGAGAGGAATGTAAATATTTATTAAATCGTAGCTTAAGATACAGTTTTTGGTGCGGTAGTGTGTATTTTTTTTGCTGTCCGCCCTTGGCGTTGGGTTGGGCTGTTACTTGACCTAACTGTGAGGGGGGCGATCGCTATCAGTACAATCAAAAAGCCAAAATTAATCGCTAGTTGGGGAGAGAAATGTAAAGATTTATTAAATATAGAGAAATTGCGGCATGGGATATGATTGATATGGTTGCCTATTAGTCTAAGTCACATGAATATTGAACAAGTTATCATTAAAAACCTAAGAAAACTTCCCTTAGAAAAACAACAAGAAGTCTTATCTTTCACCGAATCTCTCATCCCCAAAACTTCACTTCCTTTGCCAGATCCGACTCTTACCCCTGAACAGCGAGCCGCTAAATGGATGAGTTGGGTACAAAGCCATTCCTCTAATAATCCCCCTTTACCCGATGAAGCTTTACACCGTGACACTATCTATGAAGACTAATGACTCAATATTTACTGGATACTAACATTCTCTTACGAGCTAGTGACCCTAACTCATCAAGTTATCCCCTAATCATGAATGTTGTTGACATGATTATTAGACAAGGAGGAGAATGTTTGATTACTTCTCAAATTTTAATTGAATTTTGGGTTGTAGCAACACGCCCTAAGGATGTTAATGGACTAGGTTGGACAACACAAACAATACAACAGGAAATTAACCAAATTTTATCTCAATTTTTTTATTAGAAGAAAGCCCAGATATTTTTCCCTTTTGGTTTCAATTAGGACTTGCTGAATAATGGTAAAACCCTTTGAAAATAAGGCTTTTGACCTGTTAAAATCTGATGTTAGTGCAAGAAAATAGGATTGGGACATTCAAAAACCTTGCATTATTCTCTTCATAGTACATAAACTGGTACAAAAAAGAGGGCAACAAAGCCTGAAACGACCGGCTACTGACTCGGAGACTCCTGACTCCTAACCCCACCAACAAACTTTTTGCCGCAAACCCTAATTAGGGTCTGCTGAATAAATCTAAAAACCTTGCTGGATAAGACTTTTAGCCTTTTTTGAAATCCAAAAGTACCAGATATGGGAGTGATCAGGGGGAAATTCAGCTACTTTTTCCCTGAAAATTAGGTAATTGACCCCCTCAAAATCGGTAAAACCCCACACCCCACACCCTACACCCTACACCCTGCCCCTAGGAAAAACTTTTTCAGCAGACCCTAATTAAGCAGCAAATCCGACATACCGCACCAAAATACCTCACGGAAAAGGATTTTAATTCTTCTACCGACTCAGCAATATTAATATTAAGGACTCCACTCATTGCCTTTTTACTGCATAAACTGTACCTTTACTAAGTAGGAGACACTTTTTGAAAAATGGTATAATATTTAAGCTTTAAGTATAGAGGAAAAGTTCAAAATGGGTATTGAAGACGACGACAGCAAAAAACTTGAACAACAAAAACTAGAACAGCTAGAGATGGGGGCTAACCCATCCCCAAACTAGAAAATTATGCTATTCTTTTTTATACATCACCTCCACCACGGTATGTACGTTACCCCTGGGATGAAAATCCCCCTTAATTTTCATCTGCAAGGGTTCGCAAGCGGCCACCAAATCATCTAAAATTTGGTTAATTGCTTCTTCGTGGGAAATATAACGATCGCGATAACTATTAATATAAAGTTTAATCGCCTTTAATTCCATCACCTTTTGATCGGGAACGTAGCTAAGATAAATAGTGGCAAAATCGGGATAACCAGAAAAGGGACACTTACAGGTATATTCCGGCAGAGTAATCTGAATATCGTAATTTCTGCCCGGACGTGGATTGGGGAAAGTAATTAATGTTCCTTCGGCAATTTCTCTTTCCCCGTACTTAACTTCAATTTTTTCGGAAGACTGAACCATGTTTTTTCCCAACTAGACAATGTTTCCTATCATAGCTGGAATATTCTCTGAAGAGGCGTCGCCGAATCAACAGATGAATAGTAAGTAGCTGGTTATAATTAAATTAAAAATGGATTTTAGGTTCGATCCCCCCTGCCCCCCTTGATAAGGGGGGTGCCGATCCCCCCTTAGTCCCCCCTTAATAAGGGGGGTGCCGATCCCCCCTTAGTCCCCCCTTAATAAGGGGGGTGCCGATCCCCCCTTAGTCCCCCCTTAATAAGGGGGGTGTCTGACAACTTTTAACGCCTACCTACTTAACTCCTGCATCCTCTTGACAAATTAGCTTAGTCCTAGGTTGAAAGAATGCCGAGAAGACAGTTGAGACTGAAAATCAGCCAAGTCGAATTTTCAGGTAAAAAATGCTCTATGATTAACCCTAAAGATACTCTAAAACTGGTTTCATGCTCTCCGAGATTAAAAACATAGCCGAGAGTCTCGCACCCCGATTAGTGGAGATTCGCCGCCACATTCACGCGAATCCAGAGTTAAGCGGGCAAGAATATCAAACTGCCGCCTATATTGCCGGGGTTTTGTCTTCCTGTGGTCTATCGGTGCAGGAAGCGGTGGGAAAAACGGGAGTTAAGGGAGAATTGGCAGGAAAAGGCAGTGATCGAAGGATTTTAGCCATCCGCGCCGATATGGATGCCCTACCGATCCAAGAAAAGACGGATTTAGACTTTGCTTCCCGCAAACCGGGGATTATGCACGCCTGCGGTCACGATGTTCATGCTACCGTCGGTTTAGGGGTGGCGATGGTGCTTTCCCGTCTTTCGGAACCTTTGGGGGGAAAAATACGCTTTCTCTTTCAACCAGCAGAGGAAATCGCCCAGGGGGCCAGTTGGATGATCCGGGAGGGGGTGATGCGGGATGTCAGCGCCGTTTTCGGGCTGCACGTTTTCCCCTCGATTCCAGCCCGATCGATCGGGGTTCGTTACGGGGCCTTAACTGCGGCTGCCGACGATCTGGAGATCTTTATTCAAGGGGAATCAGGCCACGGGGCCCGGCCCCACGAGGCGATCGATGCTATCTGGATCGCCTCCCAAGTAATCACCACTTTGCAACAGGCAATTAGTCGGACTCAGAACCCTTTGCGTCCCATCGTCCTCACCATCGGGCAGATTAGCGGTGGTCGCGCCCCCAACGTCATCGCCGATCAGGTACGCATGGCAGGAACAGTGCGATCGCTGCACCCAGAAACCCACGCCCATCTCCCGGAATGGATCGAGAGTTTGGTCACGAATGTCTGCAGCACATATAACGCAAAATGTCAAGTAAATTATCGTCGGGGCGTGCCATCGGTACAAAATGACCAATTTTTAACCCGGTTAGTCGAAGAAGCTGGTTTAGAAGCTTGGGGACAGGATCGGGTTTTAATTCTCTCGGAACCCTCCATGGGGGCCGAGGATTTTTCCCTTTATTTGCAACAGGCCCCGGGGACAATGTTCCGTCTGGGAGTGGGTTCTCCTCACCTCCTCAATCCCCCCCTTCACCATCCGGAATTTTTAGTGGATGAGTCGGCAATTCTGACGGGAGTGATTACTTTAGCCTACGCGGCCTATAAATATTGGCAAAGGGAAGATTAAACCGGTTTTTCAAGATAATTTTATGGAAATTTGGGAAGATTTAGCTATTATAGCTTGGACGGAATTGCTGCTGGATAATTATGAACGATTAATCGGGCGATCGCTTTTGCCCCGGATCGGTACTGGCAAAGAACAGAGTAAAATGCTCTTTTATGCCCCTTTTGTGCTAGTTTCCCACGGTACACAAACTAATCCGATCTTCAATTATGGTAATCGCTGCGCCCTCGATCTCTGGGGTTTAACTTGGCAAGAATTATTAACAACTCCTTCGCGAGCGACGGTAGAGGGAGAGGAAATAAAAATTGAGGAAAGACAAAAAATGCTGGATTTAGTCAAAAAACAGGGCTATATCAACGATTATCACGGGGTAAGGATCACGAAAAACGGTCAACTATTTCGCATTGAAAAAGCGATCGTTTGGAATATCATCGATCGTGATGGCATTTACTGCGGACAGGCTGCCACTTTTGCCGATTGGATTTTTCTCTGATTTAAGCTCCCCGCTCCCTTCTCCCTTCTCCCTAATCCATAATTCATAATTCCCTCTCCCCACTTCCCAATTCATAATTCATAATTTATAATTCATAATTCATAATTCATAATTCCCTCTCCCCACTTCCCAATTCATAATTCATAATTTATAATTCATAATTCATAATTCATAATTCCCTCTCCCCACTTCCCAATTCATAATTTATAATTCATAATTCATAATTCATAATTCCCTCTCCCCACTTCCCAATTCATAATTTATAATTTATAATTCATAATTCATAATTCATAATTCCCTCTCCCCACTTCCCAATTCATAATTTATAATTCATAATTCCCCACACCCCCACTGTATCGCCCCAATATGACCAACTCAGACCGAATTATTGTTCCCCTCGATGTGCCGGATTTAGAATCAGCGATCGCACTGCTCGATCTGTTGCCGGAAGTCAATTTTTGGAAAGTGGGACTAGAATTATTTGTCAGTAGCGGTGCAGAAATTCTAGGGATTCTGCAAGAAAGACAAAAAAAGAGCTTTCTCGATCTAAAATTTCATGATATTCCCAATACGGTCGCCGGGGCCTGTCGTTCCGCCAGTCGCTATCAAGTGGATTTACTCACCCTGCACGCTACGGCCGGACGGCAAGCGCTGAGGGCGGCTAAGGAGGCAATCTCTGACCTGCTATCCCCGCCAAAACTTCTCGCTATCACCGTTTTAACCAGCCTTAACGCCCGCGAATTAGCCCTCGACCTCAAAATTCCCCTAGAACTATCGGAATATGCCTTAAATCTGGCATTATTGGGCAAAGAATCGGGAATTGATGGGGCGGTTTGTTCTCCCCAAGAAGTGGCGCAATTGCGTCGCGTCTGTGGAGAGGATTTTCTCTTAGTTTGTCCCGGAGTTCGTCCCTCCTGGTCAAGCAAAGGGGATCAAAGTCGGGTGATGACTCCGGCCCAAGCGCTTAAAGCTGGGGCTGATTATCTAGTAATTGGACGACCGATCACCGGTGCGGAGGAGCCAAAAATAGCATGGGCAAAAATTTGTCAAGAATTAGCCGACATTTAGCTGTATTACTGGTTATTTTCGGGATTAACTTCCCAGCAGTTAGTCGTCCTCTTTCTAGCTGTCCGGAGGATTTAAATCTTTTAGTCGATCGCCTCTTGTCAGATTTACCCGGTTATGCTAATCGAGTTATTACCCGTTCCCAAATCGACCAAAAATTATCTACACCGGTTTTTGTGATTATTGCCGGTCGTCCCGAATTTGCACCCCTACCTTTAACTGCTAGTCAATATTCCGGTCAAATTGCCGATGACACTCAACAGGTTTTTTTTACGACTTTAGAGCGTCAGTATAGCAAAAATCGCTCTGTCAGCCTCCAGAATTATCACTGGTTATTTTTAACTAAAACTGGGGAAGGATGGCGATTAGTGACGGTTTACAGTCAATTAGCTTCCCTTGAACCCGCTCAAGTCCCCTTACCTCCCCTAGAAACCAGCCAAGGCACCATCGGCCAAGCGGTGCGTCTCTGGCTGCGGGACTGCGAAGCGGGTACATTGCGCTAAATTCGCTCGGCCAAAACAAAGCGATCGAAACCTGCTAGGTCGTTAATAATCTGAATTTGTCGATAATTGCCCTGATTTTCCAGCATTTGCGCTACTTTTTCCCCTTGACCGGCTCTCATTTCCACTAGCCAAAGGCCTCCCGATCGCAGATAATCGGGAGCAGTGGCCACTAGATAGCGCAGCGCAGTCAATCCGTCTTCACCTCCATCGAGGGCCAAACGGGGTTCATGTTCCCGCACTTCAATTTGTAAGTCGAGGATTTCTGCACTGGGAATATAGGGAGGATTGGACAGCATACCGCTAATCTGTCCTTTCCATTTCTCTAGGGGAGTCCACCAAGAACCCTGTTTTAAGATAATTCTGTCGGCAAAACCCGTCTTGATGATATTTTCTTTGGCGATCGCTAAAGCCGTTTGACTGTAATCAATAGCATATATCTCTGCTTTTGTCAAGATACTGGCTAAACCAATAGCGATCGCACCGCTACCGGTTCCCAGATCTACCCAGATTCCCCCGTCGTCTCCTCTGACGGTTTCTCCAACAATATCGATTAATAACTCGGTTTCGGGACGAGGAATTAAGACCCCCGGGCAGACTTTTAGAGTAAAATTACGCCAGACCACCGATTCGAGCAAATACTGCAAGGGAACCCTTGCTTGCAGGCGTTTTTGCCAGCGTTTAGTAATTTCCGACCAAGAATAACTCAAGGGGATTTTTTCTCGTTCCCGAAAGGATTGTAAGCGCAGGGAAAGATTATCTAAATCTGTCACTGCTTGCAGAAAGATATCCACTTCCTTCGGAGATATTTGCGCTTGCTCTAAATCAGCGATCGCCTGTTGGCGCCATTGACTTAATTCTTGACCGGAAATACTAGCAGTCACAAGGCTTAACGATTGGGGGCGGGGGGATTACTGGTATTATTATTAGGGCGTGGCTGATTTGCCGGGGGTTGGTTGGGAGCATTTTGGTTACTATTTGCTCGGATAAAATCAATCGTTTCTTGGCTAGGAAAGAGGAGAATTTTAGTTAAAGCTTCATCGTTACTTTGTTGTAGGGTAGCGATGACACTTTCTAAGGGAATAACATCAATTTTCACCGTGGTCGCTTCTGCGGGATTAGCTTTTTTATATTGTTCTACCATTTGCAAAGCGGCGGCCTTTTCAAAGAAGAAAGGAATCAAATCCTGATTATTGCGACTGATCACCAGAAAATTACTCTCTTTTCCTGCTTTCGGCACAAATAAAGGTACACCACCTTGATATTGTTGACCTCTTTCACTGAGCAGTTTTTTCGCCGATTCTACTTCCGACTCTTTGGGAACAAAATCGACAATTAAACGATTTTGATCGGTTTGACTGGCTTGCATTTTATAGACTTGTGCCAAAGAAACAGGCTGAACTTTAACTTTACTGGCCACTTCAGGATTCTCTTTTTTCAGTCGTTCAAAAAAGTTTTGTGCGTCCTGCCGACTGATAAAAACTCCCGTGAATTTCTGTTCTTTTTCTCCCACGGCAATTAAGGGGACTCCTTGATCATCAGCAATAGCGAAGACAGGTACAAACTGCAAGGTTTTGACGATTTGTTCTTCCGGTAAAGCGAGTGCTTTAGAATAGCTGCCCAGCAGCGAAGTCAACATTGTCGTCCCTACTAAACCAAGAGTTGCTGTCCAACGAATGAGAGATTTCATCAAAATAATTACCTCGTTATTACTATTAACCAATATTTGCCGTTAATCTGAACTATATCGTCTACTTAACTCCTCCGATTAGGAGTTTTTTGATGAATAACCAGCCGCGAAAGTTCCCTTTATTGGCTGGCTTCTGAACCATCATAGCTAAAAAGATCCATACTTGGTCAGATGTGGTCGCAGCAGCGGCCAGGAAATAGGGGCAATTTATGGGCTGATCTGGGGAATAATAGGAATTAATTAGGGTTTGCTGAAAAAGTTTTTCGTGGGGGCAGGGTGTGGGGTGTGGGGTGTGGGGTGTAGGGTTTTACCGATTTTCATCTGGTCAATTACCTAATTTTCAGGGAAAAAGTACCTGAATTTTCCCCCCGCTCACTCCCAGGTCTGGTACTTTTGGATTGACAAAAAGTCTAAAAGTCTTATCCAGCAAGGTTTTTAGATTTATTCAGCAAGCCCTAATTAGATTTTTTAAGCTATATTTTCAAAAAAATCGCTTTAGCTACGGTTTAAGCTTGCTTTTGCCTTAATAAGCACCAACTTAAGATCAAAAGGCATCCTCTTGTGTGGATCAGTTAGTCAACCGGCTACCCTTTGATCTTGGCGCTGCTAATGATTTTCCGAGAGATGGCGCGGATGGGCGATCGCTAACCGCAGCCATTGATAGGAAACTAGATTTAAAATCAGTCCGATGATCAGTAAAATTGCCATGAGAGCGATTTGATACCAGGCAATCGGTCTGACCAAAAGATCGGCGATCAGATGGGCTAAATTCAAGATAGAATAGAGAATTGTTAGCCAGAAATGGGTTTTTATCAAGGAACGACTTTCACTAAAATTGACCCCGATAATCGCTAACATTGGCAGCAAAAAAAAGAGTAACATTCCCCAGAAAATCGGATCGAGATTGCTGGTTTGATGACTCTCGACGATCGATTGACCATGGAAGAGTGGCATTAACCCTAGTTGCGTGTGAAATAGGGTTCCCAAGAGAAATGTTGTCCAGAGAGCGGCAATTTTTTCGGGATATTTCGCTGTTTTCACGGTAATTATCCTCTTAATCGGTTAATATAAAAGACCGGGCTAGGTGAGAAAGTATTCTTAAATTTTTCCTAATCACTACATTCCGGAAAAAATTGCTGTATTTAAAAGGTCAATTTAAGTCTGAATGGCATCACTATCTGACCCATTAGATGCTAAACTCCCCAGACATTATCTTGCTGTTGAACGTTGTTAGCAACCACGATCGGAACTACTACAAAAAGGACGTTGATTTAGTGCGAATTTTAGTCTAGCCTGAAATCGAGGGTCTTAAAAATAGGGCGAACGAGGGGACTCGAACCCCCGAGTGGTGGAACCACAATCCACTGCCTTAACCACTTGGCTACGCTCGCCGTACACCTTTTCAAGTATAGCACAAGACGAATGGTTGACAAGAGGTTTTTTATCCTAATTCGGGCTATCGTTAGGGTAAGCGAGTGATGATTTGAGAGCTTATGAAATTGGCGCGGTTAGGGGGAATGGTGTTAGGAGTGGTTTTCGGGGGAATTGCGGGGATATTGCTGACAACTAACCCTAATCGTCAAGATTACGAACAATACGCTTCCCAGAGGTTAACTAGCTATCTTAAGGATAATGTCTGCGCTCGGGCGCAAGCTTCCATCGAGGTGCAGGCTCTCTTGCGGGGTTACTGTAAAATGTTGGTGGATACGGGTCATCCTTTTTTACAAGAAGCGATCGCCACTAACACCACTAGAAAGAATTTTCTCATTTTCAGCGTTTATCAAACGGAATTATCGTTCCCTCCCCCTTTACCTAGTTATCACTTCAGCACCGTCGGTTTTTTGAACAAATTATACATCTACGAAGCTTTAGAACTGTAGTCAGACAATTAGAATTTTGGTACTGATTGTATTGTAGTGGTGATAGCTGAAACTTTTGCTAATTGGGCATTGTAGTCAGATAAAGTACCAAACAGCCCCAAGGTGATTCTCAATTTTTCACCCTAACCCAAAAAGTCAAACATTTACGGAAAAAAGCAGACTTTGCCATTCCAAAAGTACAGGAATCGGGATACTGAGAGAGCGGGGATTGTCTAGGGGTAGGGAAAGCTCGATCGCTTCGGTAACGGGTAGCTGTGCTAAGATATCCCGCATCTTGTATTGACCAACGTTAGCTGCGGGTGATTCTTGGGCAAAAGCATCCTCAGCCGCTAAAATTTGCCCTTTAGCAGTGGTTATCGTTAATCTTTCTGGGTGAAGAAACTCAATCCCCTCTGGAAATCCCACCAAGCGCAAACTAATTTCTACCGTTTCCCCATCTTTAACTCGTTTAAATAACACCACCTGCCAAGGACTACCGGTATCATCGCGCAAACTATGACGGGATTGATATAACAGCTGCCCCGGTCCTTCTAGCTGTTGTCGAGTTAGAGCTAGTGCGGACAAGGAAAAATCGATTTGAAGGCTAATAAATAGCAAAAAACTGACGAGAACACAAAATAATAATAGAAATCGTTTCATAACTTTATTGACATTATCTAAAAAATGTGATAATAGCTTCGGCACTTGAGCTAAATTAACATAATTAGGGTTTGCTGAAAAAGTTTGTTGGTGGGAGCAGGGTGTAGGGTGTAGGGTGTAGGGTGTAGGGTTTTACCGATTTTCAGGTAGTCAATTACCTAATTTTCAGGGGAAAAGTCCTGGAATTTTCCCCCTGAGTACTCCCGGTCTCGGCACTTTTGGATTTCAAAAAGGTCTAAAAGTCTTATCCCACAAGGTTTTTAGATTTATTCAGCCAACCCGAAATAAATCCTCGCTCCGCCATTGCCTTGATTCTCCCTGATAATTATGGGACTTTTTGCCCGTCACCAAAACCTCCGTCAGTGGTTTAAATCCCAACACTTCGGACGTAGCGCCACCGATAGTCGTTATGCTTTACTGGTCGCCTGTTTAATCGGAATTCTCTCCGCCCTTGCCGCTATTATCCTGAAATTGGGCATCGGTTGGTTAGGTGGTTGGCGGGTGCATCTAGTAGCCAATTCCTCTCCTTTCCTAGTTTTGCCCCTCGGCGGTTTTCTGCTTGGCTACAGCGCCGGCTGGATTGTCGAACACTTCTCCCCCGCAGCCGCCGGGGGTGGTATTCCCCAAGTAAAAGCGGCCCTAGCTAAATATCCTTTGCCCCTGTCTTGGCGCGTTGCCGTCGTAAAAATGATCGGGGCGATCCTGATCCTTGGCGGTGGTTTAACCCTTGGTCGTCGGGCCCCCACGGTACACATCGGGGCAGCCCTAGCGGCCCAATTAAGTGTCTGGCTGCCCACCAGTCCCGATCACCGTCGTCAGATGATCGCAGCCGGGGCAGCCGCCGGGTTAGCGGCCGGTTTTACTACTCCCATCGCCGGAGTCCTCTTTGTGATCGAGGAATTAATGCGCGATGTTTCCAGTATGACCCTAGAAACGGCGATCGTGGCTTCCTTTACCGGGGCCGTAGTTTCGATGATGCTGCAGAATACCCCCTCGATCATCACTGAATATGCCAATATTAGCTTCTCTGCCCAAGAAATACCCATTTATTGCCTTTTAGGGGCTTTAGCGGGCTTATTGGGGGCTTTATTCAATCAAGGCATCCTTTTTTGTAGCCAGATGCAGCGGCGTTGGCGGTTATCTTTAGCTTGGCGCATCGGTCTGGTCAGTGGCTTATCGGGAACGGTAGTGGCTTTTTTACCCGACTTTTTTCGAGATAATACGGGTTTACGCGAATTTTTGCTGGCAGGGGAATTAAGTTGGCAGAATACCGCCCTCGCTTTTGTGGTCTATTTTTTCCTGACGATGATCTCCTATAGTTCCGGCGCCCCTGGAGGACTCCTCGCCCCCGCTTTGGTGTTGGGATCCTGCTTGGGGTTTCTGGTGGGGGGAATCGAGACGAAAATTATGGGTTTCGGCAGCGAACCTAGTTATACTTTAGCCGGTATGGGGGCTTTTTTTACGGGAGTAGTCAGGGTTCCAGTAACGGCGATCGTGATTGTCTTTGAACTGCATCGCAATTTTAATATTGTGCTGCCCCTGATGTTGACCTGTGCCGTTTCTTATATCACTGCCGAAAGCATTCACCCCGGTTCCCTCTATCAGCATTTACTTTCCGCTAGTGGTATTATTCTCAACGAAGAAACCCCTTCTAATGATGTGTTGGCCCATCTGTCGGCTATGGATGTGATGCAATCGCAGGTGGAAATTCTGCCGGCGGATTTACCCCTGGGGGAAGTGGTGAAAATTATGTCCCGTTCCCATCATCGCGGTTTTCCCGTGGTGGAACAGGGGCGACTATTGGGGATTTTTACCCAAAGTGATCTGGATAAATGGCGATCAAAAAACAGTCAAACAGTCCTACGGGAGATGATGACTCCCAATCCGATTACGGTGGCTCCCCAGGCAGCCTTAAGCGATGTTTTATTTCTGTTAAATCGCTATCAGCTTTCCCGTTTACCCGTTACCGACGGTCAAAAACTGGTGGGGATCATCACCCGCACCGATATTATCCGGGTGGAAGCTGATCAATTGGGGGGAGTTTGTCAACTGCCCCAACGCAGTACCCCTTCCTATGTGGTTTATCAAACTCGTTCCCCGGCTGTGGGAATAGGCCGGATTTTATTACCTATTGCCAATCCCGACACCGCTACCGCTTTGTTTAAAATTGCTGTTGCGATCGCCCGTGAACGCAATTATGAGATAGATTGTCTCTATGTGATTACTGTGCCTCGTCTTAGTTCTCCGGCGGAAGTCAGGGTGGATACGCGGGAAGGACGCAAATTACTTCATCGTCTAGAAAGATTAGCCCGACAGCAGAATATCTCTGTTCATACACAAATTTCTGTGGCTCAGGATATCGCCGACGGGATTTTGGCCACGATTCGCGAACGACACAGCAATTTATTAATTATGGGTTGGACGGGGGAAAGATCCACTACTGGGGCGATTTTTGGGTTTTTAGTCGATACTTTGATTGCTCAAGCTCCCTGTGAAACCATCTTGGTAAAATTGGGGACAAAGGATTGTTTTCCCAACGATCCTAATCGGGAAAGGATTTGGCTGATTCCCACCGCCGGCGGTCCCAATGCCCAACGCGCCTTAGGATTATTGCCTAGTTTGCTGTCTTTGTCCGAGTCTTCGGATTATCCCAAACTTTGGTTATGTAAAATCTATTCTCCGACGGAGTTACTGCCAGATCTGTCTATTTTGGAAGTTTTACAAGCATCTTTACAGAAAGCGATCGCACAGCCAGTCCTGCCTTTACCGATTCGTTCGGCCTCTCCGGCCGAGGCGGTAATTAATCTGGTAGAATCGGAGGATTGTTCTTTGGTGCTTTTGGGTGCATCTAGGGAAAGTTTGCTCAATCAGTTCTTAAATGGCAATATCCCCTCGACGATTGCCCGTGCCGTTAACTGCACTGTCATTCTCGTGCGAGGGGAATTATCGGAGTAGGTTATTAGCTAGGCGGAAGCTAAAGTTAAACCGAAGGGTACGGTATTGTCAATTTTGGCCCCTTGACTTTCCCCTAGGGAATGGGGGTAGAATATTTCCCCCTCTAGTTGACCATCGGAGTCATCGTCATCCCCATCGCTGATATAAAGGCGTTCACAGGGGATATTATCGGAAAGGATGGCACTGGCCATCATCCCCGTATGAATCTCTAAGAAAGCATCCGCTAGGGTCTCAAATACTAAACGCTGCCCGGGGAAAACCACCCTTTCAAAATACCAGTTAGCAATATTGGTGATGCGAACAATTTGAATATGATTGGTCGCATTGACATAGCAACAAAGAATACTATTTTTCTTGCCGTTGGGGAGGGGATCGAGAATCTGTGCCATAGCAATTGGGGTGATCTTAAAGTGGGTTTGTCATCGCTCCTTCACCGTAACATCCTTTGATCCCCGATAGCTGTAAAGATGATTACATTACTCTGATAAAAATCTACCGATAGCTTTTTCTGGTGATAGAAAGCGGTTTTTATTAAAAAATAATTAAATTTAACTAATGCCTAGTTTTGGCTATTTGTCAAGGGGGTAACTGCGCTTTTTTGCTGTTTTTCTTGATTTTTTGCCCAGCTATTTAGGGTCAATCCTAATTTTCAGGGAAAAAGTACCTGAATTTTCCCGCTGCTCACTCCCAGATCTGGTATTTTTTGATTGACAAAAAGTCTAAAATTCTTACCCAACAAGGTTTTTAGATTTATTCAGCCAGTCCTAAGTATGCGCTCTCTGATTCTATCTTTTTCGGTAACAATATCAACAACATTGTCAAGTTTACTACTGTTTAGCGGACTAAGCTGTACTGCATTTAAACTGCGTATTGAGAATTTTAGTACAAATGCTCGAACTGCCTCTTGCTGCTCCCCTGCAATCTTAACGAGTAATTTAGATAGTCAAGAGCTTACCACCTAAACTCGGTAGCTGGAAAAAGGTTAATTGTCTCAGTTGCTGATTTTAGCCTCTAGATTAATCATCGAGAATTGAGCAAGCGATCGCATTTATGATCTGATTTTAATTTATTGAGGGTCAGTAAGAATAGCGATAATTGACATTTCTTAAGACCTTATCTCCGACCACTGATAATTAATATTAAGATAAAAAAAAACTTTCTAAAATCTGCTTAGATAAAGATAAATATTGACATTTGCCGTTAAATTAGTCAGCTTATCGCGCCAAATTTGCTAACCATGCCTTCCAGCAATCAAACCCCAGAAAACCAATCGCGTGAACTGATTGACGAACAATTGCGTCAAGCGGGATGGTCTGTCCAAGATAAAAAAGAAATCAACTTCAATACCAGTTTGGGAGTGGCTATCAGGGAATATCGAACCGATACTGGATTCGCTGATTATGTCCTGTTTGTGGATAGAGAACCCGTCGGTATTATTGAGGCCAAACGAGAGGAAAAAGGCTTGTACTTAACGGTAGCGGAGGAACAATCAAACAAATACGCTAATAGTAAGCTGAAATATATCAATAACCGGCCCCTTAACTTTATTTACGAAAGCACAGGCAAGCTGACGCGCTTTACCAATCGCCGCGACCCGAAACCTCGTTCCCGTCTTGTTTTTTCCTTTCACCGACCGGAAACCCTGCAAGAATGGCAAGATAAACCCAAAAGCTTGCGGGATAAACTGCAAGATATTCCCCCCCTTGACCCGAATGGACTAAGAGAATGTCAAATTAAAGCTATTACCAACTTAGAAGCCTCCTTTAAGCGAAATTTTCCCCGGGCCTTGCTGCAGATGGCCACGGGAAGCGGCAAAACCTTCACCGCTATTACCGCTATTTATCGTCTCCTAAAGTTTGCCGATGCCAAACGGGTGTTATTTCTAGTCGATACCAAAAACTTAGGAGAACAAGCTGAACAGGAGTTTATGAGTTTTGTTCCCAATGATGATAACCGAAAATTTACCGAACTTTACAACGTTCAGCGATTATCCTCCAGTTATCTGGCCAAAGATGCTCAGGTCTGCATCTCAACCATTCAAAGACTGTATTCTATCCTTAAAGGCGAAAGTCTCGATGAGGCTGCCGAACAAACCAACCCGAATGAATTAGTACAAGGGAAACAACCGGTCCCCGTGGTCTATAATCCGAAAGTTCCTCTTGAATTCTTCGATTTTATCGTCATCGATGAGTGTCATCGCTCGATTTACAACGTTTGGCAACAGGTTTTATTATATTTCGACGCTTTTCTGATTGGTTTAACCGCCACTCCCGACGTGCGGACATTTGCCTTTTTCCATGAAAATGTGGTTAGTGAATACAGCTACAAACAAGCGGTAATGGACGGCGTAAACGTAGATTATCAAGTCTATACTATAGAAACGGAGATAACCAAGAATGGCGGGCGTATTCTCAGGGAATACATCGAAAAAAGGGAAAAATTAACCCGTGAAAAACGCTGGGTACAACCGGACGAGGATATTGTCTATACCGGCAAGCAACTTGACCGAGATGTGGTCAATCCCAGCCAAATACGCCAAATTATCCGCACCTTTCGCGATAAACTGCCAGAATTATTTCCCCATCGCCAAGAAGTCCCGAAAACCCTGATTTTTGCCAAGGATGACAGCCATGCTGACGATATTATTCAGATAGTCCGGGAAGAATTTAGCGAAGGGAACGATTTTTGCAAAAAAGTTACCTATAAATCGCCAGAAGACCCGAAATCTGTGCTTTCTCAGTTCAGAAATGAGTTTAATCCCCGTATCACCGTCACAGTCGATATGATTGCCACGGGAACCGATATTAAACCCCTTGAGTGTTTAATTTTTATGCGGGATGTCAAATCTCGAAACTACTACGAACAGATGAAAGGACGAGGTACACGCACCCTTGACCATGATGGTCTCAAAAAAGTCTCTCAATCCGCCCTTTCTGCCAAAACTCACTTTATTATCATCGATGCTGTCGGTGTGGAACAATCAGCCAAAACCGATAGCCGGCCCCTGGAAAGAAAATCCAGTGTCCCCTTAAAAGACCTGATGATGGGCATTATGATGGGAACAGACGATAGCGATGCCTATATCTCCCTAGCCTGTCGTTTTGCGCGATTAGAACGACAAATCACGCCAAAAGAAGCTGAAAAGATAAAAGAAATCACCGGAGGGGCAACTTTGGGAGATATGGCCAAAGCCCTGCTTAATGCCACAGACCCCGATAATATTGAGGATAGGGCCAAAGAAACCTATCAAACCACAAATCCGACCCCAGAACAGTTAAAAGCGGCGGAAAAAGCCCTTACTCGTGCGGCTGCCGGCTATTTGACTGGGGAATTGAGTCATTACCTTGAGAATGTGCGGAAAGTACACGAACAGTACATAGATACTCAGAATCTGGATAGGGTGACATTCTCAGGATGGAGTGAAGCGCAACGGATAGACAATCAAGCCCTAATAAATGACTTTACAGCCTTTATTGAGGCAAATAAGGACGAAATCACCGCCCTGCGTATCCTCTATAACCTGCCCTATCAACAGCGTCCCGTCACCTATAAAATGGTCAAGGAAGTCTTAGATATTCTCAAAAAAGACCGCCCCAACCTAGCGCCAGTGAGAGTATGGGCAGCCTATCAACAGATAGAAGCGGTGCCAAGCAATCCCACCAGTGAGTTAACAGCGTTAATTGCCCTAATCCGGCGTGTTATTGGCTTAGATGAGGTTTTAACCCCCCATGAAAAACGCATCGATAAAGCTTTTCAAACTTGGGTTTTTCAAAAACAGGCGGGCGCATCAGTAAAATTCAATCAAGAACAGATGCAATGGCTACGGGCCATCAAAGAACATATTATCAGTTCTTTTGCCTTAGAGCGAGAGGATTTGGACTATACCCCTTTTGATAGTATGGGGGGAATCGGTAAACTCCATCAGCTTTTTGGCGATGAGATGGAGGCTATTATCGAGGAATTAAACACCGCTTTAGTGGCATAAAATACGAAATCAAAAGGACTCCTAAATCATGAAACATAAAATCATTCTCTATCAATCCGAAGAAGGCTGCAGCGTCTGTTGTCCGGGGTTGCCCGGTTGTTGGTCCCAGGGAGAGACAGAGAAAGAAGGGTTAAGCAACATTCAAGACGCAATTACTGAATATTTGTCAGTTATTGAGGAATTATTTCCTAGAAATTAAGGAGTAAATATGACCTTACAAGATGTGATGGAATTAGCCAAGCAATTATCGCCGATGGATAAAAAATGCCTCGTTGAACAGCTTTCCTCTGAAGTTAAACCCGAAGAAGTTAAACCGAAAACTTTAGAGGAAATCAAAGCAATTTTAATCCTTTATAAGCCCTTTTTAATAGAGAGGTTTAAAATCCTTGAATTGGGACTTTTTGGTTCCTATGTCAGGGGAGAACAAACTAAAGATAGTGATGTGGATATTTTAGTAGAATTTTCCCAAGTCCCCACCTTATTTGATTTAGTAGAAATTGAGTATTTAATTAGTGATAAACTTGGTCTTCCTGTGGATTTAATTGATAAAAAATCCTTAAAAGCTGCCCTTCGTGAACAGATTCTCAATGAGACAGTTTATCTATGAAAAGGATTGTCAAAAATTATCTAGAGGATATTTTAAAATATGCTAAAATAATCCAAGAACAAACCATAAATTTATCTTTTGAGGAATTTGAACAAAATGAGGAGAGAGTTTTATCAGTGATGATGGCTTTGGCAATTATTGGGGAAGCGAGTAAAAATATTCCTGATGAGTTTCGCTGTCTCTATCCGCAAATAGAATGGCGGAAAATGGCAGGAATGCGAGATAAAATTATTCATGATTATTCAGAGGTTAGATTAATCACGCTTTGGCAAACATCCCAAGACAATATCCCTGATTTAATTGCAAAAATGACAACTATTATTAATCCTCAAGAGGAGTGATTTTTATTAATTATGACTGACTCAAACTCAAATTATTCAGATTTACCACAGGGGTGGAAAATTGTGCAGCTTCAAGACATAGCTGAGATTAATCCTAAATTACCCTATACAGATTTAGATGATAGCTTAACCGTTTCTTTTCTGCCAATGGCATCTGTTGAAGAAGTCTCAGGCAAATATGATTTATCTCAGACTCGTTTATATGGTGAAGTAAAAAAAGGATATACAGCATTTATAAATGGTGATATAATTTTTGCCAAAATAACGCCATGTATGGAAAACGGTAAAATAGCTATTGTAGAAAATCTTCAAAATGGTATTGGGTTTGGTTCTACAGAATTTCATGTTTCTAGAATAAAATTAGGATTAAATAAAAGATACTTATTTTATTATTTTACTCAGGCTTCTTTTAAGAGAGAAGCTAGGAGAAATATGACAGGAAGTGCAGGACAATTACGCGTTCCTAAAAAGTATTTTGAATCTGTTGAAATCCCACTTCCTCCCCTACCTGAACAACATCGAATTGTCGAGAAAATTGAAGAATTATTCTCAGAATTAGATGACGGGGTTGCATCCCTTAAAAAAGCGCTAGAACAACTAAAAACCTACCGTCAAGCAGTGTTAAAATGGGCATTTGAGGGCAAATTAACCGAAAAATGGCGCAACACACATCAAGACAGTCTAGAGGATGGTGATACCCTATTAGAACAGATTAAAGCTGAAAGAAAACGCCATTATCAGCAACAATTAGAAGACTGGAAACAAGCGCTTAAAGAATGGGAAAATAACGGCAAGGAAACCAAAAAACCCACCAAACCCCAACAACCAAAAGATTTACCTCCCCTCACCAAAGAAGAATTAAGCAATTTACCCAGTTTACCTAATGGTTGGATGTGGGTGAAATTGGAGGATATTACCAACATTACGGGAGGAATTGCAAAAAACTCCAAGAGAAATGCTCTGAGTATTAAGCTTCCATACTTGCGTGTTGCTAATGTATATGCGAATTTTTTAGACTTAAATGAAGTCTATGAAATTGGGTTAAGGCAGGAAGAAGTTGAAAAATTTTTATTAGTTAAAAATGATCTTTTGATTATAGAAGGTAATGGGAGTATTGACCAAATTGGTCGAGTTGCTATCTGGAATGATAAAATTAATCCTTGTGTTCATCAAAATCATGTAATTAAAGCTAGACCTCACACAAATACTAATCCTCTGTTTTCTCTATATTTTTTACTTTCTCATCAAGGTAGAAAATTTATAAAAAAACAAGCGGGTTCAACATCAGGTCTTTATACATTAAGCTTATCCAAAGTGAGAAATTTAAACATCCCTTTTTGCTCCCTCCAAGAACAAACCAAAATCGTGCAAGAAATCGAATCAAGATTATCAGTATGTGACCAATTAGAAGCCACCCTCACCGAGAACTTAGATAAAGCAGAAGCATTGCGCCAAAGCATCTTAAAACGGGCCTTTGAGGGGAAACTCGTACTATGATTAGGAATGATTAAATGAGGACTATGATTGAGGGATTGATGGGGTGATAAAGTGGTCAAAAAATCTGATACTTGTAGTAAAATCTAATCATAGCCAATCAAAAAATCACATAAATCACAGTACGGATTGATGGGGTGATAAAGTGGTCAAAAATCTGATATTTGTAGTAAAATCTAATCATAGACAATCAAAAAATCACATAAATCACAGTACGGGGGGTTAGAAAAATTATGTGACCCGTAGTAAAATCTAATCATAGCCAATCAAAAAATCACATAAATCACAGTACGGGGGGTTAGAAAAATTATGTGACCCGTAGTAAAATCTAATCATAGCCAATCAAAAAATCGTATCAAGTCAATAGCATGAGTTACGTTTCTTCTCAATATCCAGACAGCGAATTAACAGGTAAAATAATCGGTTGTGCCATGGAAGTACACCGCATACTAGGAAACGGCTTTCAGGAAAAAATCTATCAACGCGCCTTAGCCATAGAAATGACATATCAAGGAATTTCCTTTAGTCAAGAACACGAAATGAATATCATTTATAAAGGAACACATATCGGCACAAGACGAGTTGATTTTTTTGTAGAAGGAAGGATAATGTTAGAAATCAAAGCCGTCATTAAACTTGAAGATGTTCACCTCGCACAAGCCATTAATTATATAGAAATTTATAGACTTCCCATCGGTTTACTAATTAACTTTGGCTCAAGAAGCTTAGAATTTAAACGAGTCATGAAACCAAAACCAAAACCATGATTAGGAATCATTAAATGAGGACTATGATTGAGATAACTAATAGGATGCTCAATTCAAAAAATCTGATACTTGTAGCAAAATCTAATTATAGTCAATCAAACAACCACACAAAATATAGTACAGAAATGGCACAAGCAATTCGTCAAACCACCTTCGTTCAATCCGATGGAACAATAAAAATCGACACCCCCCAACTTCCCCAAGGGGCAAAAGTCGAAGTTATTGTCATCCTCGAAGACAATCCTCAAACCCTGTCAGCCGAAGCTTTAGCTATAGAAAGACTGCCCCAATTAGATAATCCCAGTCAATTAATTACTCTTATCGAAGCAGACCAAGAAATTGACGAAGATGAGCTAAAACAGTGGGTTGCCAATGAGCAAAGCTAAAAATCCTTATATTGTTCAAAGCGTCAAAGAATTACAAAATGACATCTCGCAATTACCGCCAAAACTGCAACAAAAATGGCAAAACTATCAAAAAATACTCGCCTTAGACCCCTATCAAACGTTAGGATTTCCTAGTCATAACTTAACAGGAAAACTCAAAGGATGTCGTGCCTTAGAAATCGATTGGAATGGAACCCCCTACCGTCTTGTTTATCGCATCCATGACAAACCTTCTCCTAAACGAGTGGTTATTCTAAGCTTTGCTGAACATGACCCTGCTTATGAAAAAGCCAAAAAACGCCAATAAAACCCTAATAAACAAACCAATGTCATGAATACCGCCTCAATTGTGTCAAAAGTTTGGAGTTTTTGTAACACCCTGCGGGATGATGGGGTCAGTTATGGGGACTACCTTGAACAACTCACCTACCTTCTATTCCTGAAAATGGCTGATGAATACGCCAAACCGCCCTATAATCGCAAAATCGGCATCCCCTTTGAATACGACTGGCAAAGTCTGCGGAGCAAACGAGGGGCCGACCTCGAAACTCATTACCTCGGCATATTACGCGAATTAGGGCAAAAAAAAGGCTTATTAGGGCAAATCTTCACCAAAGCTCAAAACAAAATCCAAGACCCTGCCAAACTGCTCAAAATCATCACCATGATAGATGAAGAAAACTGGGTGATGATGGAAACGGATGTCAAAGGCGACATATACGAAGGACTTCTAGAAAAAAACGCCGAAGACACCAAAAGCGGCGCCGGCCAATACTTCACCCCCCGGCCCTTGATTTGGGCCATGGTAGAATGCTTGCGTCCCCAACCCATGGCAACTATTGCTGACCCTGCCTGTGGAACCGGCGGCTTTTTTCTGGCAGCCTATAACTTTTTGGTCAAAAATCATCCCTTAGACCGAGAACAGAAAGAATTTCTCAAAAAAAGCACCTTTCACGGTAATGAAATCGTCGCCAATACAAGACGCCTGGCATTGATGAATATGTTTCTGCATAATATCGGCGATATTAACGATGAGCAATGCTTTATCGCCTCCACCGATGCTCTGATTGCTCCTTCTCCCCTTAGCGTCGATTATGTCCTTGCTAATCCCCCTTTCGGCAAAAAAAGCAGCCTAACTTTTACCAATGAAGACGGGGAACAGGACCGAGAAGACTTAACCTATAATCGTCAGGATTTTTGGGCAACCACTTCTAATAAACAACTCAACTTCGTCCAGCATATTCGTTCCATGCTCAAAAGCACAGGACAAGCTGCCGTGGTTGTCCCCGATAACGTCCTTTTCGAGGGTGGCGCCGGGGAAACCGTCCGCAAACAACTATTATCAACCACCGATTTGCATACTATCCTCAGATTACCCACCGGCGTATTTTATAAACAGGGAGTGAAAGCCAACGTCATCTTTTTTGATAATAAACCCGCCGCTAAAGACCCTTGGACAAAAGCTATCTGGTTTTATGACTTTCGCACCAATATTCACTTTACCCTCAAGAAAAACCCCTTAAAACCAGCCGATTTACAGGACTTCATCACCTGTTATCATCCCCAAAATCGTCATCAACGCAGCGAAACCTATTCAGAACAGAATCCCGAAGGACGTTGGCGAAAATTCACCTATGATGAGATTATCGCCAGGGATAAAACCAGCCTCGATATATTTTGGCTCAAAGATAAAAGTTTAACCGACCTTGACAACCTGCCTGACCCCGATGTGCTGGCTTTGGAGATTATGGAAAACCTCGAAGCTGGATTAGAAAGCTTTCGGACAATTGTGGACAGTTTAGAAGTCACCGAGACTTAATGCTTCCAACTTCCATCGGGGAAGGTGAGAAATTCTCGATTAATACACTTGTTCGCACCATTAATTCTACCAACAACCCCAGAAGGGAACCGTCTATCTGGCCACAAGCGATCGAGATTTTCTGGTATTGTAAAGTTTCAATCCAATTTTGATGGTTTTGCCATTGCTATTTTAGTCCCCCAGACGGGAATCGCCCTACATAACCGTGCTAGTGGTTTTACCCTCGAATTGGGTCATCCTAACCCCATTACCCCCGCTAAACGCCCTTTTCATCTGATTATCCCCAGTTTTCTCCGTTGGGATGATGGCAATTTTGATGGGTGCGCCGATGCCCCCCAAGTCCCCCGATAAATGGCGGTAAACATGGTTAACCATCATTTCAATCCTCAAACCGCCCTTGATGCCCCTAGATGGCGATTTTTACGGGGAAACAGCGTACTTTTAGAAAGGGGTGCAGCCCCCGAATTACTGCCCAGATTAACCCCCAGAGTCCATCAGGTGGCGATCGCAGATTCCTCCCATTTTGGCAAGGGTCAAATTATCCGGCAAATTGCGAACCTCGGTCCGATGGGTTAGCTTTGGGATATTGAGATAACGAAGGCGGTCGGCAGGGTGAGATTCAATATCAAACTAGGATATCTCTACACTCTAGAAAATAAATATCTTCAGAGCAAGGGAATCAAATAGAATTGAATCAGTCAATTTTGATGATATTTTGAATGATTAATCTAAACCCAGTTTCTTGGTGAAATTTTTCCATCCTCTCTGTTTGTGAAGTCTGAAAGGTAGGCTTTTTGTTATTGGCAATGTAGGCTTTTCTAGATGAATAATCCTCTATACCATGATTTTCAATAAATACCCGAATTGTGTTTCTTAGTTGCTCTTCTCCGTCTCCTACCCACCCCGAATTTTTCCCCTTTCGTTCTTTTAATTCTACAAAAATCAAACAATTAGCATAGGTCAGCATTCCATCACAGCGTTTATCCATACCACTACCATCGACTTTTCTAATTTCAATACATTTATCAATAGCGGTAAATGTCACTTCAATTTCTTGAGAGTTTTCCACAATAGCAATCCAATCCCTGGGATTTTCTGTATCTAAATAAGCGGGAGTTTCTGGGGGAAATGGCGGATCACAAATTCCAAATTTATGCCGAGGGGTTTGACTCTGACATTTTTTATCAAAGAAATTGATCTTCATAACTGTTCTTCGATTTCCAGTAAATCATCAAAAAGCTGATTTGTCTCTCCTAGGCAAAGATTGAGATAATTTTCATCAGAAGGTAAACCATTATATGTAGCAAGTTCTCGGATTTCTCCTTGCTCTGTTAATTCATATACAATAGCATCTTCTGCCGCTATACAAGAGGCTTTCGGGACAATTTGGTTGAGCTTTTCTTGGAGATAATCGGCGTTAGAAATCGCTGATGATAGGATTTTTTTAATAACTTTATCTGCTTTGATAGCTAGGGTTAGATCGTTGATAATATAAGGACTATGAGTAGTTAAAATTAGTTTATTTCCCTGGGTTAAATTGGCAAATTCAAATAATTTATATAAAATCTTTTTCTGAGATTGAGGAAATAGATTCTGCTCGATTTCTTCCACAATATTTACAAAACACTCATTGCGGTATTTAGAAGATAATACTTCTAGTGCCGCCTTTTTTAGGTTATCGGAAAGATTATCATTAGAGATAATTTTCTCGATTTCCATTTTTAATCTTTTTTGCTCCTCTCCACTGAGTTCATTGCCGGAAGTTTCTTGAGTTCGATTAATCGATAAAGCAATATTTCGAGAAACGAGAAATAAAGGAACAAAAGACTGAAAACCACTGGAAGCTTCTGATAGATTTAGTTGATAATCACTACCCACAATCTTGGCCAGTCTATTGAGTTTATCAAATTCCAATTTAACCTCACCTACTGGCAAAGTCAAACTGCCAGATAATTCCTGTTGTGAGCGATCCAATTCTTCCCAGAAAGTATATAATGATTCTGGCAGTCCTTTGAGTTTTTCTGGCCATCTTACTGCACTCAAAAAGTTTCGCTCTGCTGGTACATACATAATTTTTGGTACTCGATACTTTGAATTATCAGTACGCTCGATCGATAATTTAGCATTTTCAAAACTAATTCGATAAACATCTCCATTGTATTCAATTTGGGTTTCGGGTAAAAAGTAATTGGTTAAATTTTGGTATTGACAAAAAGATTTAACAAAACGATTATATTTAGTCACATATTTTTCCTCTAAATCTCCACGATATAGAGCTTTTTCCAACCAGCTTAATGTTGATATTAATTTAGCAATGCTACTTTTTCCAGTTCCTTGATTACCGATAAAAATCGTTACTTTCCGAACGTCGATAAAACCATCATTTTCTACTAAACCCGCCTTAATTGGACCGAAGTCTTTAACTTTAATTTGGCTCATTGTTATCCCCTTGATTGACGATAAGTAGCTGGTTATAATTAAATTAAAAATGGATTTTAGGTTCGATCCCCCCTTAGTCCCCCCTTGATAAGGGGGGTGCCGATCCCCCCTTAGTCCCCCCTTGATAAGGGGGGCATCTGATAATTTTTAACGCCTACCTACTTAATAAATTTTGGCCAGTAATTTGTCCTGAAAAAAAGCTCGTGTTGAACACGAGCTAAATTAACTAACTTCAAGGACTAATTAGCCACCGACTTTAACTACCGGTTTAAAACTGGGAACCACCAGTTCACTATCCTGTTTAGTCAGCTTATTGTATAAGCGTTCCGTATTGGGGAAATTCGCGGCCGGTAGAGTCGGGAAACGACGATAGGGAACCGTATCTTCACCAAATAATTGTAGGTATTCCATGCTATTAACCATGGCACCAATAAAGGCCTTTAATCCCTTAGTTGCCAGAATTTGGTTATATTTCTGGATTTCTTTTTGATTCAAGGGAGCGCGACCTAAGAAGTGCTTGGTTCCCAATTCAATTACTTTCGTATTCGGATAGGGAGCATAGAATTCTTTCAGGTAAAGATCCGAACCACCTAAACCCTCAATAAACTCTTTCACCGTGATCTCAGCATTGCTTAATTTACTCTCTAAAGCGGTAAATTCGGCATTGATGATATAGGGTTCGAGATCCCGTTCAAAAATCTGACGATAGGCGGCGCGAACAGTATTTTGTACGGCAACTTTATCGAGATTAGTTAACAGTTTAAAGACCTTAGTTTGTTCCCGTTGAACCGTGACACCTTGACCGACACGAGATTGAATATCGGGTTCAGTGCGAATCGAGACCGAAGGTGTACCCAATTCAATAAAGCGCGGGGTTTCCTCTTTATCAACTCTTTGGCCGATATCTTCGCGGAGATTGCCCAAACGCACCATCCGTAACTGCATCCCTTGGGGAGTTAGATAGCGCTCGTAGGGAACCGTATCTTCGCCAAAAGCTTCCGTATATTCAGGACTATCGATCAGAGCATCGATTAAAGCATAGAAGCCTTTTTTCGAGCAGATATCGAAGTATTGATTCATTTCCTGACGACCGTAGGTGGGACGACCGAGCAGACGACGGTGAATATATTCGATCGCTTTCACCACATAGAGAGGAGTCCAGTAGATTTTCCGGAAAGCCTCGGATTTAGCTAGGGTTTTGATAAACTCGCGCAGAGTAATATCGCCATTTTCTAGCTTAATCTCGGCCACGGATAAACGCTGACCTTCGTAGGGCATTCGACCGAAAACCTGACGATAAGCCGCTAAAATCACTCTTTGGGTGGAACTTTCGCCAAATTTAACGCTCACCCCATTACTAGAACCGGGTAACTCGTTATTGAGACGGAAAACTTTCGGTCCCAAAGTACCGGGGAATTCACCTCGGGCGCCGGGGTTGCTATTTTGGTTATTAGTAGCAGGTCCGCGGTGGATGAGGATACGTTTGCTATCTTTACCGAAGGGAGCGGGACTAGAACTAGGTTCGCGGGTTTCTTTCGGGAAAATTGCCCCAAATTGGATTTCTAGGGGGTCATTTCCGGAACCGTAAACGTGCTGATCCGGTAAGGGGCGATCGTATTTAGCAAAGGTGGTGATAAATTGGGGAACTTTGCGGAAAGGTGCGCTGTAGTTAAACAGGTCGATCTGCATCCCCCAGTTACGACATTCCTGTGCTTCTGCACCCAAACCCCGGAGATAGGGAACGGTTTCTTCGCCGAAATAGTCGGAATATTCCTGAGAATCGACTAAAGCATCGATTAACGCCGCTAAACCCCCGCTAGAGACGATCGAGAAGTATTTCTGCACTTCTTCCCGGGAGGAAGGACCGCGACCGAGGAAATGACGGAAAGCCAATTCTAGGGCGCGACTATTGATAAAAGGTTCAAAGAACTGTTTGCGGTAGAGAGGCGATTTACCGAGACGACGGACGAATTCTTTCATCGAGATGTCGCCGTTTTTCACCTTCGATTCTAGGTCAGAAATGGACTGACTGTAGGCGCGGGTGATGTCCCGTTCAAAAATTTGTCTGTAGGCGGCCTTGATAATCGAAGATTTTTCCGACTCTGATAAACCGGTTTTCATGACAAACTTTTGCCGTTTTTCGGCGGCGTTGTAGTAGCTTTGGGGAAGACTTAAACCCTGTTGGTCACTACTGGGACGCTGACGCAGTTTATTAGAGGGGGTGGGGGCTTTTAATTCCCCCAGTAGGATATTGAAATAGTCACTGATTAAAGTGGCCGCATCCTTGTCTCTTTGGAAATACTCGATCGAAGCGGACCGCATTTCCTGTAGGGCCACGATGGTGGCATCAATGGAACAGGCATTTTCGAGAACTTCCCTTAAACCGCGAGTATTAACGATCAGGATACTGGTATCACCAGCCACGATCGCGTATGTAATGTAACGCAGGAACCAGGATAAATCCCGGAGGGACTTCTGCATATTGCTCGGACCGTAACGAGAGACGTTAATCGGTCGGAATCCGGGGGGAATCGGGCCGCTAGAGGCGAAAATCCCTTTTAAGCCACCGAGGAAGCCACCACCGCCACCGGAGCCGCTTTCCGCGTAGGTAACGGTTCCTAATTTCATCCCTTCCTGGACGTTGATAACTTTACCCGCACCCACCAGGGCCATTTCTTCCACGGGGGGTTTTTCTAGGTAGGCCATGGGTGAACCGCCGGTAAAAATCCGGTTAGCTGCCCGCGAGACGATCAGATCGGAGTTCCGGGTGAGCGTTTGGGCAATATCTAAGCGCTTGCTCCCCGATTGGAAGTAGGCGATCAGTTCATTGAGTTCGGGTTTATCGAGAAAGCGGTCTTGTTGTTCTGCTTGGGTAATGGCAGATACTGGGACGGTTTGATAGAGTTGGGGACGCGCTAAGGAGCTGCCACCGCTTGCCTTAAGACTCATTGGATTTTAACTATCTCCCTTGACGATGTGCTGAGTTCTCCAATCGTGGAGGCGATCGGTCTTAAAACCAGATGTTTAAAAATTTAATCAGCATCTAGATTAAAACTTTTTGCGCTTCCTGAGATAGTTTATTAAGAATTATATAGATTTTTTTCGCTAAAGTTGCCGATTGGTCTATTCTGACACCCTACCCGTATGGGAGGCTAACCAGTCTAAATAGGTCTGAGAACCCGCCACAATCGGTAAAGCGATGATTTCTGGGACTGCATAGGTATGAAGTTCCTGTATCTTCGCCGATAACTGCTCAAACTGCTTTAAATCGCTTTTAATCGCTAATTGCCATTCGCTCTCGTTTTCAATCTGTCCCTGCCAACGATAAATGGAACGAATCGGGTAAATACTGACACAAGCTGCCAAGCGCTCGTTAAGTAAGGCGATCGCTAGGTATTCCGCTTCCGTTTCGCTGGCCGTTGTCACCAGCACCACTCCAAAACCGGTTAATTTTTCAGTCATAAGTAGTCGTGCAAAATAAATTTCCTAGTGAAGATAGGCAATAGGCAATAGGCAAAAGGCAAAAGGCAAAAGGAGGAATAGATAATCAGTCTTTAATAACTGGATTTAGTATGATAACTGATAACTGATAACTGATAACTGAATTTAGGTGATCGCTTTTTCTAAAGCGGCCAGATCAGGAATACAGAGAGATTGCTGCTCTCGTTGAATCAGGCCTTTTTTCTCCAATTTGGTCAAGGAGCGGGTCACGGTTTCCCGGGCCAGGCCACTAATACCACTCAATTCCCGGTGAGGTAAATTGGGAATTACTGTACCCTGGTAGCTTTTTTCTCCTTGACCTTCGGCTAAAAAGAGTAAAGTATCGGCGACTCTGGAGAGACTATCGGCCTCGCGTAAACGTAAACGCCGGTTAACTTGACGCAAACGCTTGGCCATTAACTGAGAAAGACGAATTCCCGCTAAAGGCTCCGATTTGAGCAGATTAACAAAATCTTGGGCGGGAATACTGCTAATTGTGGCCGTGGTTAAGGTGATAGCATCAGTGGAACGGGGAGATTCTTCTAAAGCGGCCATTTCTCCGAGTATTTCCCCTTTACCGACGATATTTAAGGTGACTTCTTTACCCGACATATCGTAAGTACGAATTTTCACCCAACCATCCAGAATAAAGTAAACCGAACCACCCCAATCATTTTCTAATAAAATCGCCCGATTAGCAGGATGAGTGCGGGTGACAGCATGAAAAGTAACTTGATCGAGGGTTTCAGGGGGCAAACCGACCAATAAAGTGGCTGTATCTAATAATTTTTGAATCTCTGCTGATTTTTCCGCAGGATAGCGTTTTTCTTCCATGGTTTAATATTTAAATTTTGTTCGTTTTAAGTGGGTGATTCTACAATAGACAGTTGTGGGTATTTTTAATTATCTAGTGACCGATAAACAGGATTTTTCCTCCCTACTGACCGAGATCGATCGGATTCTTGCCAAGGTGATTTCCTCTCTAGTTAACCCGCAAGAAGTTACTTCCGAGACAATTATCGCCACTCGTCAACATTTAGAATCGGCCAAAGCGCTTCTTTTTCCTTTATTATCCCCCGCTCGAACCCCTGAAGTTGCCCGTTGGTCCCTGGGAATGGAGGTACAACCACCAGGGGTGAAAATCGTCTTTTTTCGGGAAAGCCAAGGACTGATTGATTTTTATCCTCTTTCTTGGAGTCTGGCAACGGGAACAAGCGATCTCTTACCCTGCCATCAGGTGGAAGAATATCTAATTAGCTGGCTATCTAATCGGGATTTTAGCACCGATTCTTGGCTCTGGGAAGCCTTAGAGCGATTAGAAGCTATCATTATTACCGATGACGGGGAAACCCCCACGGATGACCTAAAAAAAGCCCTTCTCAGAGCGCAACTAATACCCCCCGATTGCCTATCTAGTTTAGAAACAGCGATCGCTACTGCTCTGGCCTATATTCCCACTAGCGACCAACCTCAACCCCAAACCCTACTTGTTATCGAAGGTAAACGAGAGACTACCACTTTAGCGCTGCTGGAAGTCCCACCGCAAACTTGCTCTTTATCCCGTCAAGCGATCGCTCTGAGCCATTTTAACTACGGGGAAAACACCTATGAACAGGCCATACTCTCTCAGTTAATTTATCCTCTCTGGCGTTCTTTTTTGCCGCTTTCCCTCGCCGATCTCACCGATACTAATCCCTTAAAAAAATCTTTACTGGCAGCCGCTAGATTAACCAAATTAATCCTCCAAGAAGAAATCGAATTTACCTCCTCTCTAGCCGGTCATACTTGGACTGTCAGTCGCAGGGACTTAAATAAGAAGGTGATTGCACCATATCTAGATAATTTAAAACAGAAAGTTAATGATTTGTTAGAAAAACAGCAAAAAAGTCTTAAAGATATCGATCGAATAATTTTTAGCGGTAATTTTTTCTTGACTATTTGGCCCTATTTCTTAACAGAAATTCAGCAAGAATTTGCTGGCTGCCATCTAGAAGCCCCCAACCAAGAGACCTTCTCACCAGCAATCATGGGTTTGGGTCGTCTCTGTTTATTTTCGGATCTTAGAGGTCAGAAGGTCAATAATGCTTAAAAAATCGCATCGCCGCAACAATTTACGGGGATATTTTTTTATCTTTTAGAAAACATGGGAATATCTTTTTTATCACTAAAATAAACTGTCTCTATCCAAATTCGCTCGCTTCTTCAATATGAATAATCCCTTCCTCTAAAGTTTTACTATGAGTCATACATCCGGGTAAATCGGGAATTAACGCCGTGTATCCGCCTTCTTCTTCGGGATAAATTGAAATCGGATATTTAAGAGATAAAAAGTATTCTAATATTGGTTGTTCCATCGATAGATCTAAATAGGTTTGACTAAATCGCCAACTTGAGCATTATCAAAAGGTTTTAATTCATCGGATTCTACCACTTCAGATTTATAACTCCTCAATCCCAAAGAAGAATTTTCTATTCTTTTTCTATAAGTTTTTTTCTGATCGGTTTCAATTATAGATATTTTATCTTGAACGAAAATAATTCTTCCCGTACCTCTTACTAATTCGAGAAACCCTAAAGATTCGCCAGTATGCGGATCTAATATTTCTTCGTCATCGATACGATAAACCATCATTCTTTGACCTTCTCGAATTCCGTTCTGTTCACCTCTATTCATTACTAATTTATAGTCGTCAATAACCTTAACGACCGTGGCAGGAAAAGTTCCTTTGGGGGATAAAAGGGGAATTTCTGTGACGTTTTCCATAATTTCCTCTGCAGGTTTAATTATTTTTTATAAATACTCGGTTTGACTTTGATTCTTTGAATAATTTTGTCTTCGTTATTAGCTAATCTGTCTAAAACATTTTGATAGCCCGCTTCTGGCTGGTCGAGAACTGTCTGTATTTTTTGATCGCTTTGTACATTTTTAACAACCCCCTCACCGATTAATACTTCAAACCCATCTTCGTCCGTATAGTAAAACGATATCATTAGTTGAGCGGCAAATAAATTGGAGGCTTCGAGTAAGCATTGAATATTATTATTTGCGTCCTTTTGAACTCGTAGGATTTTCGGAATAATATTTTGCTTGACTCTTTGATATTCTTCTAGTGCCGTTTGTAACGCCTTACATAGAGTAGCTATAGCTAATATAGCTATCGTGATTATAACAAAAAGAACCACTAGAGGAATAGGTGTCTGCCCAGCAAATACCCACGCAAGTAAACTAGCGACAAAACCCAGGAATCCCAGCACCAATGACTGAATTCCTAAAAAACTAGACCAAATTAACCCCCAAAAGTTATTTTTCATGTTTGTTCAAAACTCAAGAGACCGGTGATTAGCCAGTCTCTCAAGTCTTATCTATCTATTCTACTCGATTCCTTCGATACGGTCCTCCACTTCTTGATAAAGTTCCTGTAAGCGGTCTAAATTCTCTTGAGAAGTTTCCCAGTAACCGCGACCATTAACTTCTAGCAGGGTTCCCACCATCTTGCGGAAAGAATTAGGATTGAGATTCATCAGACGCTGACACATTTCCTCATCTTGAATAAAAGTGGTGTTCACATCTTCATAAACCCAATTATCCACCGCATCAGCAGTTGCCGACCATCCCATCGTATTAACCAAACGCTTCGATAATTCTCGGACTCCTTCGTAACCATGACTTAACATTCCCTCGTACCATTTGGGATTGAGTAACTTGGTGCGGGTATCTAAGCGCACGGTTTCCGACAAAGTACGCACCTGAGCATTAGCGGTGGTAGTATCAGCAATATAGGCCGCCGGTTTTTTGCCATCATCGCGTAAACTAGCGACAACTTTTGTCGGATCCGAGTCGAAATAGTGGGAAACATCGGTTAAACTAATCTCGCTAGAATCCAAGTTTTGGAAAGTTGCCTCGGCAGTTTTTAAAGATGCTTCAAACAACTGACGATTATCGGCCATCATCCCCGGATTATCCGAGTCGAAAGCAAAACCCTTGCGGTTGAGATACATATTCTGTAACTCTTTTTCGTCTTCCCAACTGCTATTTTCCACCGCGAGATTAATATTAGAAGAATAGGAACCAGAAGCATTAGAAAAGATGCGGGTGGCCGCCTGTCGAACCGTTAAACCCATTTCTTTTGCTTGTGACCTAGCGTGTTTGCGGACATAATTCATCTCCACCGGTTCGTTTGCTTCCGCGGCCATTTTTACCCCTTGGTCAAGCAAATTCATCTGATTGATAAATAAATCCCGGAAAACACCAGAACAATTGACCACCACATCAATGCGCGGTCTTCCCAACTCCTCTAGGGGAATCAATTCCAATTTATTCACCCGTCCCAAAGCATCGGGAAGAGGACGAACCCCCACCATCCAGAGAATTTGTGCCAGAGATTCCCCGTATGTTTTGATATTATCCGTTCCCCAGAGAACACAAGCGATAGTTTCAGGATATTTACCACCATTATCCAGTTTTTGCCGTTCTAACAGACGATCCACCACGATTTTAGCCGATTTTACCGCCGCTAGAGTCGGGATAGACTGGGGGTCTAAAGCGTGGATATTTTTACCCGTCGGTAAAACCCCGGGGTTACGAATAGGGTCGCCACCAGGACCGGGAAGAACGTATTCTCCTTCCAATGCTTTTAATAGGGCCCCCAATTCATTATCAGCACAGACCTGTTCCAAACAGAATTCTAGGTATTCAAACAGGGGTTTTAACGCCACCGGATCAACTTGTGGATAACCCATCGACCGTAAAGTTTCCAGCCAAGGCGATTTCTTGCCTATATTCAAGAAATTCAGCTTAGAAAGCATCGATACCCGACCTTCTGCGTCGGTTTGGGACTTGACTAAAGTTGCGACGGCAGCGCGAGTCGCGAGGGTGATGTTTTGCAGTAATTCCACATCCTCCAGCACACCTCGATCGCTATTGCGATAAACTTCCTCTAGATCCCGGCCGATGCTGTTGGCAATAATCCGCGGTAAGGAAAGTAAATCGTCCTCTTCCCGGTCTAAACTGGCAATATTGACCAAAGTTGCCACCGCTTCCAGCGCCGAGGGGGGTTTCCCAATAACATGAAGTCCGCAGGGAAGTAAGCGCGATTCAATTTCCATCAGTTTACGATAGACCGAACCGACGATATTATCCCGTTCCTCTTGACTGAGATCGGCAGTGTCACCATCAGGTAAACTTATATCTTTGTCGAGATTGACCAATAAACATTTATCGACAATAGTATTGACAATTTGCACCCCACGCCCACTATCCTTCAGGGTTTGGTAGGAACCGATCAACTCGCTTAGTTCTTTTAACCCCTTGTAAAGTCCAGCATTTTCTGCCGGAGGAGTAAGATAGGAGATAGTTTCCGCATAACTACGACGTTTAGCGATCGTCGCTTCGCTGGGGTTATTAGCGGCATAATAGTAGAGATTGGGAATCATCCCGATGAGGTTATCGGGGTAGCATTCCCCAGACATTCCCATCTGTTTACCCGGCATAAATTCTAGGGAACCGTGGGTGCCAAAATGGAGAACCGCATCTGCTTTCCAGACTTGATTGAGATAGGTGTAGTAGGCTGCAAAACCGTGGTGGGGACTAGCAGAACGAGAAAAGAGCAGACGCATGGGGTCCCCCTCATAACCGAAGGTGGGTTGAACCCCAATAAAGACATTACCGAACTCTTTGCCGTAGATTAACAGATTTTGTCCATCACTGTTGAGATGTCCAGGTGGTGGTCCCCAATTTTCCTCCAAACGGACGGAATAGGGGGTTAAACGCTCGTATTCAGGCACAGACATCCGATAGGCGATATTTAGCTCCGGACTATGGTATTGTGCGGTGGCATCATGGATTACCGCTGCCATCAGTTCTTTCGGAGATGCGGGTAAGTCCTGCAAGTCATAACCGTTATTTTGTAACGCTTGCATCACCTCGTAGATAGAACCGAACACATCTAGATAGGCTGCAGTTCCCACATTCCCTTTATCGGGGGGGAAACTAAAGACCGTGATGGCGACCTTTTTATTCAGTTTCGGTTTCTTTCTTAGGTTAGCCCATTTTAGCGCCCGTTGAGCGATCGCTTCTATCCGGTCCTGTAAAGCGATCGCTTTACCCGTGGCCCCATCCCGGCCCGATAAGATAATAGGTTCGATCGCACCGTCTAATTCCGGAATAGCAATCTGTAGCGCCACTTGAATGGGGTGTAACCCTAAATCGCTTTCTTCCCATTCCTGAGTAGTTTGGAAAACTAGCGGTAACGCGCACATATAGGGACGATTGAGACGTTTTAAGGATTCTATCGCTGACCGGTGATCTTGTCGCGCTGGACCTCCCACTAAAGCAAATCCCGTCAGGGAAATTACTGTGTCAACGATAGCAACCGCTTCCACTCCTTTTAAGCTTTTATCCCAGAAGTATTCCTCTACCGGTTTAGAAAAATCTAATCCCCCAGCAAAAACAGGAAGGACTCGCGCACCCATAGACTCAAATTCCTGCACGAGAGCGACATAATGAGCGTCATCACCAGTAACGAGGTGAGTTCTCTGTAAAATTAAACCAACACAGGGAGCCAAAGGGTCCTTCAGGTCATCAGCAATATCACTGCGGTTATTGTACCAAGCGAAGTATTCCTTGACATCCGACCACATTTTCATCGATAAAGGATGCCAGATACCCAGATCTGGATAAACTACCGGTTCCTTGTAAACTACACTGTCATCCTTGTTATCAAAGACGTACTTATCGGCCAACATTAACAGGAAATTCTCTAAATTTTCTGCCGAACCTCCCAGCCAATACTGGAAACTTAACATAAAGTTGCGTGCGTCCTGAGCTTTTTCCATAGGGAGATATTTCAGGACTTGCGGTAAAGTTCGCAATAACTTTAACATCGCATCTTGGAAACCAGCGCCAGAGTTTTCCCTGCGCTTTTTCATAAAATTAGCGATGACACTCTTAGACTGTCCCAATTGTGCCATGGAAAAGCAACCTAACTTATTTAAGCGCATTACCTGGGGCATAGAGGGAAAGACAATCACCGCATCTAATTTATCCCGATGGGGACCGACAGCGGCCACCACTTTATCGGCTAAATCTTCGATAAAGATGAGAGATGCGATGAAAATATTAGCTTTGGCTATATCCTCCTGAAAATTGCGATAATTTTCCCCATCGCGCAGTTCTTCGATTAAATAACCACTAATTTCGATCGCTAGTTTCTGGTTGTTAGCGTTGATTTCCCTGACCGCACTACTCAGCGCACTTTGGTACTGAGGTTCTAGCACGACATAGACCACCTTGACCAGCGATCGACCATTCAACCCGTCGGGAACTATGTGACGAATGGTGGACTTGACGTGAGTGAACATATATGATGGTTCTCCTTATGATTGCTGAGTCTGGTATGAAGGGATTTTCGTCATCAGATGACGATCGCCCTTTGTTTAAGGTATTTAGATATATGTTTCTGTTTTGTATCAGAAAATGTAACCCTGATGAGCATTTACTCTGGGTTTTGACACAATTCGATAAATATCTTGCCATATTTTGTAACAGATGGTAAAGAGCTTTCTGAGTAACTGCTCAGGAGTTTCTTTACAAAAATTAATATTTAATCTATTGACATATTATTCTTGCTGTGATATAATTTAAGGCTATTGAAAATTTCTCAGGCTGATAAGCATTAACCCTCGATTGCTAGTCAAGGATTTGGGGTGTTGTCGTTGTATTATCTAAACTTTCAGAGTTTATTGATCGCAATTATTATGCTGATGCGGTGCAAAGTATCAGTTGCAGAATCTAGCATTGATGAAAATCTATAGCATCTCTACTATTTAAGGAAGAAGGCTATCGCTTTTTTGAGACTTTCTTTTCATTGTCTGAAAACGCTACAAATCAGAATATCAAAGGGTTTTGAGGATTTCAGTTAAGGTAGATCAGGTTTAATCTCCCAATCGATCCAGATTAATTTATTTGTTCTAGTTTAATGAATTAGGGATCTATCCCATAAAGTTACTCTTTAAAATCTAATATAAATCTAATATAAATCTAATATTCTGCTCAAAAAAATCTATTAGAAAAGTATTAATTTTATAGATTGCCATCAGCAAAAATAAAAGCTATTCTGATATCAAAAGTGATTAATTCAATCACTTTTAACCCAAAAGACAAGACATTTTGCCTTATAGAATTATGGTAAAATCAAACAATTCAGGAATGGATTTTTCAGAGTGTCTTAAGGGTGTAAATCAAAAATACAATTGGGACTATTCAAAATTTAGCCCTGGTTTCGAGTAGAGAGATAAGCATTTATACTTATGATAAAAGTGGGATGCAGTCGCTCGGTATCTATCGATGGCTTAGTTTTGACGATTTTTTCCTTCTCCATCATTATCAAACTTTTACCAAGGTAAAGACAATGAATAATCATCAGCAAATTTCTTCTGAAGCTAGTGTCTTGAATCAGGCGATTGCTATTGCTCAACAATCCCTAAGTTCTTTTTTTGATAATCTCAGCGATGGGTCAGTAGCCTTTGGCAATAATTACAATCAAATTCTTGCCCAAGAATTATTTCAGGCTTTCGCTCAAGGTAATTTTACGGCAGTTCCTACCATAAAAATTCTCTCTGAGGAAGTGTTAGGAGCAACCAATGGAGCCTATACAAAGCAGAAAAATGAAATCTATCTGAATGAAAGATTTTTAAGCGAGAATGTAGGAAATGCGAAGACTATCGCCGATGTGATTATTGAGGAAATCGGGCATTTTGTTGACGCTCAAATTAATACAACCGATAGTGCGGGGGATGAGGGAGATATTTTTTCCCGTTTAGTCAATGGGGAAACTTTGAGCGCAGAAACCCTGGCCAATTTAAAGGATGAGGATGATAGTAAAACGATTGTTTTAGGGGGTGAAGTAGTTGAAATTGAGCAGAATACATCTCAGGGTGTAACCATTTATCAACATAGTACCTATTCTGGAACTTTCCAAACCCTTCAAGTAGGAAGTTACGATATTAATTCGTTAACCATTGGCAACGATCAACTGAGTTCATTAAAGGTAGCTCCTGGATTTGCCGCTATTTTATACGAACATGCTGGCTTTACAGGAGCAAGTCGTACATTCACCGCAGATACGTCTTTTGTTGACACTTTCAACGATCTTACTTCCTCAATTGTTGTCATTAATCCTCTCAACAATAATCTCCTCAAAGTCACCAACAATAATGATGGTGGGATTGGCTCTCTGCGTCTTGCCATTGATTACGCCAATATTAATCCAGGGATAGACACCATTGATTTAACAGGCGTTAGTGGCACAATTAACCTCAACAGTACCCTGAATATCGGTGCCGGTAATGACATTAACTTTGTTGATGATGGCAATACCACTATTAGCGGTCAAAATGCACGGCAGCTCTTTAGTATTAATGGGGCGAATGTCACCTTATCAAGACTTACCCTCGCTAATGGTTACGCCAAAGGAGGCGATGGCTTCAATGGTGGTGGTGGTGGACTAGGTGCAGGAGGCGCACTGCTAATTAACTCAGGGAATGTCACCCTTAATAATGTGACTTTTGCCAATAACCGAGCCTTTGGCGGGAATGCTAATGGCACAGCAGGAAATGGCGGCCAGGGTGGTAATTATCGATTCGCTAATGGCCACAATGGTGCTAGTGGTGGACTGGGTAACCCCGGTGCATCCGGTTTTCTAGGCAGTGTGGGGGGTGCTAGTGGTCAAGGTGGTCAAGGCGGTAAAGGCGGTTCAAACGCCTGGACTGTCGGTAATGGCGGGAATGGTCAAAACGGCCTCAATGGAGGATTCGGTAGCGGCGGCGGCGGCGGCGGCGGCGGCGGCGGCGGCGGCTCAAATCTTCTGGGAGGAAGGACAGGCGCAGGACGCGCAGGAGGCGCAGGAGGTTTGGGAGGCCAGTTTGCCGGAAATGGAGGTAATGGAAGCAATGGAAACAATGGAGGTAATAGCGTTAGTGGCAATAATCCAGGTAATGGCGGTATTGGGGGTCGAGGTGGCGGTGGAGCCGGTTTAGGCGGTGCGATTTTTGTTAACACTGGTGCTGGTTTAACCTCTTTCAATAGTGTTTTTGTGAACAACTCTGTTCAGGGGGGTACGGGGGCAAATAATGGTCAAGGATTAGCGAAGGATATTTTCGTTCGAGATGGTGTGACAGCCCAAGGCTTTGGTTTTGAGAATCTAGACAAATACGGAACGGTAAATAACCTCTCCTTACCTCAAGGTTATAAACAGTATGACGGTTCGATTTACCGCGTTATTACGGCTGGGACATGGGAACAATCTCAAATTCAAGCCCAGAGTTTAGGCGGTAATCTGGTGACGATTAACTCACAATCTGAACAAGATTTCTTAACTGGGGAATTTGGTGGTTCTGAGCAATTTTGGATCGGGTTAACCGATAAAGTAACCGAAGGACAATTTAAGTGGATCAATGGTGAAACTTCCACTTATACCAACTGGAATACAGGACAACCTGATAATGCGGGAAATGAAGATTATGTGGGGATGAATTTCGGTGCTACGGGCAAATGGAATGATTATAACGGTACCACTTCTTTGAAGGGGATTGTTGAAAACAAATTTTTTGAGTGGAATGGCAGCAAGTATCTGGTAACAGGTGCGGGAACTTGGGAACAGGCTCAAGCTCAAGCCGTTAGTTTAGGCGGAAATCTTGTCACCATCAATTCCCAGGCCGAACAAGACTTTTTAGTCTCTAAGTTTGGTGGTTCTGAGCAATTTTGGACTGGGTTAACCGATAAAGTGACCGAAGGACAATTTCAGTGGATCAATGGTGAAACTTCCACTTATACCAACTGGAATACAGGACAACCTGATAATGCGGGAAATGAAGATTATGTGGGGATGAATTTCGGTGCTGCGGGCAAATGGAACGATTATAACAGTACCACTTCTTTGAAGGGGATTGTTGAAATTAATCAGTTCAAACCCATCGGCAATAACGGCTCTCAGTTTTTTACCCTTGACAAACCAAATAACGTCAATATTACGGTTTCTGGGGGTAATTCCTACGATATTTTCCAACTCCAATCCTATGATGGTTTAACCACCTCACAAAAGGTTTACGGTGGTGGGGGAGCCGATATCTTCAATGTTGCCATACAACCTGCTTCGGGGATTGTCGGACTTGATTTCAATGCAGGCAAACTCAAACAACTTGCCGAATTGCTTGTCGAACCCGATTGGGATGTAAGAGAAAAACGCCATACCGCAGATATTGCTGCTGCTGTAACGGGGGCAGGAATTGATTATGCCGCCGCCGCTGCCACTGCTTTATCCGGTGCTTTACCTTATGGTTCTAATGCTGTCGAAGCCGTTATTAATGTAGCGGCCGCAACACTCCACTTAGCCAATGATCTTGCCAATATCGAAGTTAACTATGCCTTAGATATTGAAGAATATCAGAATAACTTAAGAGGAATTGGTGATTTCTTTGCCGGCCAAGGAAGTCAAGGATGGGGAACAGTGAAGGTTACTCAAAGTCGCTCCCTCGTAGAAATTCTAGATTTTCAACCCGGGATAGACACCATAACCCTACCTAAATTGGCAACCAATGAAAGCTATAAGTTTAATATCGCCACCAATAGTGGCGGACAAACAACCGTAGAAGTTGCCTACAACAATCAAACCAATCAAGCTTCAACTTTCTTGCGATTGGGATTCAGCCCAGATACTTTATCCACAATGAATGGGCAAAACATGGGCATAACACAGTTCATGGAAAGTTTACTCAAGGTGTATCCAACCTATTCTGTGATTGGCACAACCGTTAAAAATGGCACAACAGTCACTGGTTTAACTTATAACGGAACAATAGCAGGAGAACATATCTATGTTCCTGATAGTAATCGCACTACAGGCGTTGTCAGTATCTATGGGCAAGATGGCGATGATATTCTTAAGGGTCGCACAACGGGAGCTAATGCAATTTATGGTGGCACGGGAGATGATTTCATTGTCGCCGGTGGAGTAAATGATACTATCGATGGAGGAGAAGGATACGACCAAGTAAGTTATTCTCTCGCAAGCTCTGGAATTTCTATTACTGGTGCTAGTTCTAATCGCCTAAACATTGAATCGGTCATCGGCAGTAAATACAACGATGTGATCAATTTCACTAACTTACCCACTGCACCCGTTGACGGACGACACGTATCTATACGAGGTGGCGAAGGTAATGATAGTCTTACAGGTAGTCAATTTAGCGATGTTCTCACCGGTGGCTCCGGCATCGATACACTAATAGGAGACTCTGGCGATGATGTTCTTACCGGTGGCACCGCTCAAGGAGATGGAACGGTTGATTCTAGCAATGATATTCTTACGGGCGGCGCAGGTAAAGATATCTTTACTTTTTACAAACTAGGTGAAGGTGTGGATCGAATTACGGATTTCACTGTCCAGCTGGCATCGCCTAGCTTGTCCGATCAAATTCGTGTTGATAAAGCAGGATTCGGAGCAACTTCCACCAGTCAGTTCTCTTACAACAGTACGAATGGAGCGTTATCCTTTAATAATCAGCAATTCGCTATCCTAGAGAACTTCATAACCCTTACAGGATTCAATGTCAACCGCGATCTGGTGTTAGTGTAATTGATTTAAACAAGGAATAGAGCCTCAAACTCTATTCCTTAATCAAAATTTGCAGTTAATTAGGGTTTGCTGAATAATGGTAAAACCCTTTTAAAATAAGGCTTTTGACTTGTTAAAATCCGATGTTCATGCTGCGAAAATAGGATTGAGACCTTCAAAAACCTGGCATTATCCTTTTTTAGTACAAAAATAATACAAAAAAGAGGGCAACAAAGCCTGAAACTCCTGACGACCGACTCCTAACCCCACCAACAAACTTTTTCAGCAAACCCTAATTAGGCGGAAAATCTGGATCAAAATTATTTGGAAAAATTGGCTCGTTTAGAATTTAAAAACATGGTCAATGGCCAACTACAAGGCATTTTAAAAAAAGGTTCTGCCGAACTTACACTGTAGAAAATTCCTCAAACTCCCTCTCTGCCCAGCAATGCTCTACAGTTGATAAATATCAATCTAACAAAAACTCAAAGCTTTAGTATATAGGCTTTACAAGCATGAGTTGTTAATAGTTTTACATGACAGGTTCTTTAGAGCCTAAATAATTTGAGGATATTGATAATAAATTTATCTATAATATAGAGTAGAATATAATGAGAAACACCAACTAAACCTAGCAGATTTTAACAGTTGACAACTCTGATAGTTAATTTGTATTAGTCGGTGATAAACCCTATTATTTTCAGTAATCGATCGAAAATGTTTTTTAATTGGATAACTTTACCCTATTTATTAATTAATCCTGTTTTAATTCCCTTGAGTATAGCTCGATCGGAAACTATTCTTGCTCGAGAAGTCAGCGATCCTAATTATAAAAAACTGGTGCAGTACGCTCAAAATCAACAACTCGATCGCCTAGCCATGGCTGATATAATCCAGAATATCGCCACTCAATTTTTAGGAGCAAAATATCAAGCAGGATTACTCGATCGCTCGGCAACAGAAAAATTATTTATCTCTTTAAAAGAGTTTGATTGTGTCCTATTTGTGGAAACAGTTTTCGCTTTGAGTCACAATTTTGCTTTAAAAAATTATCAGTATTCTGCTTTTAGTCAGCAGGTTTTAAATCAGCGTTATCGCCACGGTATTCTCGACGGTTATTGTAGTCGTCTGCATTACTTTTCCGATTGGATTAATGACAACCAAAAACGAGGTAATGTGGAAAATATAACTCAAAAATTAGGTGGAATTACTCTTGACAAAAAGCTCAACTTTATGAGTAAAAATCGCCCTCTATATCCCCAGTTAAAAACTCAAAGTAATTATGATTGTATTCAACAGGTAGAACGGCAATTAGAAAGTTTATCCTTAACCTATATTCCCACCGCTAAGATTAAAGATATTTATCCACAACTACAAGCTGGAGATATTATCGGTGTCGTGACTAATATCCCTGGTTTAGATACCACCCATACCGGTCTAGTTTATCGCTTTCCTGATGGCAAAATTGGCTTAATTCATGCCTCTCCTGCTGGTCAAATTACCATTGCTAAAGACCTAGAAAAATATATCACTAAAGTGGACAAAGCCATCGGTATTTTTGTCGTTCGTCCCCTTGATCCAAGAAATAATTAACCCTGAATTGCTTTAGCTAATTGAATGTGGAGTTTATGACTAGCTTTAAAAGCCATGTAATGAGCGGTGGGAATGGTTCCCAGTAAACTCAAATCACCAATTAAGTCCAATAATTTATGCCTTGCTGGTTCATTTTCAAAGCGTAAAGGAGGATTTAACCATTGATTTTGATCGCAGACTAAAGCATTTTCTAAACTGCCTCCTTTAATTAAACCAGCCTTTTGCAGATACTCAATTTGATCAGCAAAACCGAAAGTCCGGGCATTTGCGATCGCATCTCGAAAACTTTCTTGATCAGGACTCCAACTATACCATTGATTACCGATGGGTTTATAGGTAAAATCGATGCCGTAGGTAAAACGTAATTCAGGAGAAGGAATCACCGCCACAAAAGCATCTCCTTCGTACAACCAAATCGGTTGAGAAATAGTTAAATCTGATGGAGAAAAAGAGTTATTTAAACCAGCATTTTCGATCGCTTCCACCCAGATTTTGGCCGAACCATCGAGGAGGGGAATTTCCGCACCATCCACCTCAATGCGAGCGTCCTCTACCCCCAAAGCGGTTAAGGCCGCTAATAAATGCTCAACGGTTCTAACTTTTGCTTCTCCTTGTCCCAATTCCGTTGATAAAGTCGTTTGGTAAACCGAAGAAACTAGAGCGGGAATAATCGGTTGATTGGCTAAATCTCTGCGGACAAAATAACGTCCTTCCCCGGGGTTTGCCTCACAGACGCGCACCCGTGTCATTTCCCCTGAATGCAGGCCAATTCCCGATAATTCAAATTGTTTAGCGATAGTAGAAACCATAATTATTAAGTAATAAAGCTTTGATCAGTGAACAACAAAAAAACTAAATTTATCGATAACTGATAACTGATAACTGATAACTGATAACTGATAACTGATAACTGATAACTGATAACTGATTAGAATCTTTCCCCGATACCGAAATGGAGACGAGAACCACCATCGACATTAAAACCGTAGTCAACCCGAATTTGGCCGACGGGAGATTGTACCCGAACACCCAAACCGTAACCGAGACCGGTACCGGGTAAATCCCGGACAATCCCGGGTTGGCCGGGGACATCGCCTTGGGAACCAACAGTAGTGCCGAAATCGACAAATAACGCCCCCCCAATAATTGCTACTATGGGGAAACGATATTCGGCGGTGGCTTGGAAATAACTGCGACCGCTACCCACTTCCCCCTCGGCGTAACCCCGTACAGAGTTACTACCCCCAACGATAAAAGCATCGTAGGGGGGTAAATCGCCTAATACTGTCCCTGCTTGCGCATTAAAAGCGAGGGATTGCTGACCTTTAAAAATATCGGTTTCAAAGAGATTAAAGGAATTAATAAAGCGAACGGGGATAAAGTAACTGTAACTACCCCGAACACGAGTGCCTAAAATACTGCCAGAACCGACTGGAATAGTTTGTTCTAAACCTAGACGCAGGAAAGAACCACTGGTGGGCTGCAGGGGATTATCGCGAAAATCTCGAATAGCGCCAATATTTAGGGAAAGTAGATCATCAATCCCAGAGGAACTAAAAGCCAGTTGTTGACTACCAAAACCATTGAGAGGTGCAGAGACGGGGGAGATGTCACCATTGGCATTTTGCACCTGTACCTGTTGATAGTTAAAGCCTAGGGAAAGCACCCATTTTGGTTTCGTAAACACATCGGGGGCCAAAGGACGGACAAAAGTAATACCGCCACCCGTCCGGACGATACGGGGACTATCATTATCGTTAAGCGTCCTAATTGAGGAATTTTCCCCATCATAAACCAGAGAAATCGACTGTCGCCGGAAAACGTTCACCGTGTAGGAAGTACGGAAATTATCCGTGGCAATCCAAGGATCGGAAAAACTCAGATCGAATAAAAATTCCCGTTCCCCTAACTGGAATTCTGCCCCTAAAGTTTGGTTATTACCGCCAAAATTGCGCTGTTGATAGCTAACAGTCCCGAATAAGCCCGCATTCGAGCTAATACCACCCCCAGCGGCCAGGGAACCGGTATTACCTTCCACCACATCGACGTTAACGATCACCTCCCTTGGGTCGCTGCCGGGGGAAAAAGACAGACGCACATCCTCGAATAAACCGAGACCGAAAACACGCTGTAAATCCTGTTGGGCCGTATTGCGGTTAAAAATATCCCCTGCTTTTAGGCGCATTTCCCTAGTAATGATAAATTCTCTGGTTTTACCCTTGACCGGTTCCTGTTCGACGTTAAAGTAGCGTACTTGAATTTTTTCGATTAAACCTTCGGAAATGACCAGAATCACCCGACCATCGGGAGTTACTTGCGGCGCACCGATTACCTGGGCCAGATCATAGCCGTTTTTGCTGTACCAGTCATTGATTTTTTTTACCCCCGCCTGTAATTCCCGCAAATTCAGGGTTTTGCCGTATTGACCGGCGAAAATTTCCTCGACCACCCCGGCAGGTAAAATCGATTTTTCCACGGTTTCCGGGGCAATTTGAATCTGTACGCCCTGAAAAACGGGGTTAGGTTGCACCTCAAAGGTGACTCGCACCCCCAGGGGCGTATCTTGGGGAACTGCCCGCACATCGGCAAAAAAACCCGTGGCAAAAACGGCGTTAATATCTTCTTGTAGTTGCGATCGAGTCGTGCTGCGTCCGGGTCGGGTGCGAATGGTATTATAAACTAGATTTTCTAATTCTCGATCGGCCCCCTGTACTACCACTTCAGCCACCAAAACCCGCGACTCCTCTGCCGGCGCCGGTGGGGCCGTTGTGGGAGTTTCCGGGGGGGTTGGGGTTTCCGTCGGGGTTTCCGGCGCTGGTGCCACGGGTGGAGTAGTTTCTGCCGTCGCGGGAGGAGACTGTACTAGTTGCTCGACGCGGGGAAAAACCGTCTCTGGGGGTTCTTCTTCGGCCATTACCGTCCCGTGAAATAATCCGAAAATAGCCAGCAGCAGGGCCAGCGAGGAGTATCGCCTCGAAAAATTGAGATTTTTAAGCACTTCCACACACCCAGTAACACCATTATGGTTTTGTTTGTTTTCTCTGCCCGAGAAATTTAACGAACGTTAAAACTCTAGCAGATCGCTTACTCTCAGTAAATCCCGGCTTGACCGGTGACTCAAGAGATGCTGCCTCAGGTCTGATATTGGTCAGCCATCAGCATTAAGTTTTTATCTTGCCATATCTTAGCTTTTTCTGGTTTGGCTCTATCCCAATTCACCATCGAGGATTATTGCCACCTCGGTGGGCGCACAATTAGTTACGTCGGGGCAGCTGTTAACGTCTCGTTTGTAATAACTGTACCAGTTGCGAGACCTGTTGGCGATTGAACATTTGCAGCAGGGTACTAGCTACTAATTCCGGTTCCAGGGTGATCAGGATTTGTGGTAATTTGGCGGTGGCTAATAATTGCAATTCTTGACTGACGGTGATTTCTTCCCCGCGACCCCATTCTAATAAATCACCGGCTTGTTTTAATTCCTTAATAATAACTGGGGCGAGAGTACGATAGGAATGTTTGGGGTTAGCTAGGGCCGATTGGGCATTTTTAACTAAATATTGCCATTGTTGCTGTTCTGAAGCCAATTGAGACAGAGGTAAAATTAATTTTTGTAATTGCTGACGGGAAGCGCTGGTTTCTTGCTGTTTGAACAGTTGTAACATCTGTTTGAGGATATCTCTGACGCTGATAGAAATAGAAGAGGCCGCCGCAATAGCTGGGGTGGATTTTACTTGGCCCAGAAGATAGTTAAGATGGGCGTGTAATTCGGCAAAAGTCGCTTCACCGTTTTTAACGATAGCGTCAGCTTCCTCGCCTTGCAAACCCAAGGGACTCTGCAGCTTATCGATCAATATCTGAAGCAGATCATAACCCTTGAGGAACAAAGATTCTAATTTTTGATCCACTTCTAGGGGATTTTCTTTCAGTATTTTAAGAGCATCCTCAAGACGGTGAGCAGTTTTTTGGATACTGCCATAACCTAACATGGCCGCCCCCCCCTTGACGGAATGGACGGCACGAAACATCTCGTTCATCTGTTCATTGTTGTTGACGAGATTGCCTAAGTCTAAAATCCCCTGTTCCAAAGTTTCCAGGTGTTCTTTTGCTTCTTCGATGAAATAGCCGAGAATTTTCCGAGCGTTAGCAGAGTCCAAAGTCTTATCCCCCTTATCACGATGCTGTCTAGTCCTAGATTGCCCAGTTTTTCATTAAATATATCAGTTATGAGGCAATGGCTAGGGAAACTGGCCCAGACGGGGACAAGCGAATACCATTTTTCTAAAGTCCTGACAGACCTAGCTAGAGCTTCTAAAATCCAAGACCATCCCGTCAAATAGTCGATCGTGTCATTGGATAGAGAACTGAAAAGATGGTAAAGTTTACTTCTTAAGTTATCAGGGGAGTTAAAATTAGACCATGCCAATAAGTTTTTCAAATATAGCCAAACTCTCTCGGTAACAACAAAGTACATTTCCAATATCACTATCGGGTACTGCATCTAATAACGCCTGGTTATGGGAGGTGATCAGTACCCTCAGTTTTCTTTCTAAGGCGATCTCCCGAATTTGCTTAACTAAATTATCTGCACGACTGGGATGAACACCATTATCGATCTCTTCAATAATTACGAAAGTTCCAGAATTTACACTTAGTAGAGTTGCAGCAATCGCTAAAACTCTCAGAGTACCATCAGACAACAAAGGAGCATCTATCTGATGTTCTTTGTTCCCAAAAGACTCTATTAGTTTCACCATAACATCCTTGCGGTCTGTAATGATAAAGCGAATATCGGTAATATCCTGTTCTGGTAATGAACGAATGAAGTCAAGCAACTTGTTTTTTTGAGTCTCTCCCTGCTGACAAACTGCGTAAAGAACACTAGAAAGGTTAGAGCCATCTTCTTTAATATCATCATCTTTAGCGTAAGCATAATCCCGCATTACTGCTGGACGAGGATCAAGAAAGACAATATTTCTCAAGGTTTCTCGAATTACTTTAGTAACTGCTGGAATAATTTTTTGTGATTGAGTATGACTTTGCTGGAACCGACTGGGAGTTTCCAATTGATAAAAAATAGCTTGTCGGTTAGAACAAGGTATATGAGGCTTATTTTTACCTGTCTTAAAATTGTTATACATCACCCTAATTTCATCGGTGTGTGAGTTGGGATCGCCATCAATTTTGTAAAGTGTTAATTCCTGATCTTTACTAGCTTTACTGACACTTTCTCCGATTATAATAAGTTGGTCTGATAATAGCCCAATTTCAATCTCGAAATCAGTCCAACCGTCAGGAGCGTTATCAATGTGTGTTCCCAAGGTAAAATACTGTTTTTCTGCACCGAAAAGATCGATCGCTTGTCCACGAGCAATTGCATTCCCGCTTTGAATGTTGCGTTCAATGTCATCTAACCTGCTGCCTTTCGCTAACCACGAAAGTAAGCGAATTGCTTCTAGTGTATTACTTTTACCTGACGCATTAGCACCGATTAAAAAGGTTATGGGTGCTAGAGACAAGGTTGCCTCCTGATAGCTTTTGAAATTCCGAAGAGTCAGCGATGTTAACATACTTTTCACCCATTAAATCTTGACTGGTGCAGTTTGAGCATTTGTACTAAAAGTTCCAATACCAGCGCAGCTTATAGACTCTAACAAGTACCGAAAACTAGCACCCATAAGCTTGAAAACTCAAACTGTAGGGCAGGGCATATCCGAACAGTATAATCTAGGCTTGGGGAGATAAGATCGCTGTTTATTGGCATTGGGGCGGAACCCTTACCCTTACTGCAGGTCGCTTCTCAGAAAAAATTGAAAAGACGCTACTGGGTACATTTTCCCCTTGAAAATGGCTGTACCGTTGACTGTATCTAGAGTAGAGCGATTCTGTGGAGTTGGCTTTATAGTGATCGCTAACCTTATGATCACAGATGATGTCATTAATCTCTAGAGTAAGCAATTCCCTCTGTAGCCATGTTTTTGCTGGTTTTCTGCCCCGAAACAAGCTATAATGGTCGAAAGGTCAAATTGGAAAATTTTTGCCTCAAACCCTATCTGCGTAAAGACTTCAGGATTTTGTGTTCAGTAGCTCATTGGTATTATATGGCTTTAACTCAGGCTCTGTAAGACTTTTAGCCATAGCTAGTATTTTTGTACGGGTAAAGTACAGAGCTAAATGGTTGCCTTTTTTAACTTTTTTATTGATCTCATTAAGCATTTCTACTTATTGCAAGGGTGAGATGCTCCCTTATGAAATATGAAACTAGAGGCAAAGTCAAAATTAATAATCGTCTTAATTCCAATGAAATTAAAAGATATTGTCAACAAAGTCAAAATAGATTCTAGAAAATTAACCCAATATGCTCTCAATTTAGACAATCCAAAAGGATTAAATAAAGCCATCATGTTTCAACGCCACTTAGGATATACTCAAGATAATTATGAGCCACTTCTACAACAAATCGCTAACAAATCCCTTGAAGCAAAAGCTGTTTATCAAAGTACAGATCGACATGGCAAACGCTATCAAGTTGACCTAGAAATTACAGGAATTGAACCAGGGCAACAAGAAATAGTGAGGACTGGATGGATTGTTGAGCCTGATAGTGATACAGCTAAATTAGTAACTTTATATGTGAGAAAAAAACCATGATTAAACCAGAATTATTTGACCTTGTGGAATTATTAGTTGACTTGCCTGAACATAACTTAATAATGGGAGAACAAGGGACAATTGTTGAAGACTACAATGATGGTTGTTACGAAATTGAATTTAGTAATGATCTAGGGGAAACTATAGCCCTTTGTTCTCTCCCAATGCAGCAATTTATTGTCATCTGGAAAGCTCAGAACAAAACTTGGTTATCTTTAACAGAAAAGCTAACAGCTTTAATCGATAAATTACCCAAAGAAAAGCAACAAAAAGTTTTAGATTTCACCCGCTCTTTGTATCAATAAAATCGGAAAAATAGGCTATTCCAGAATTGTTATGCAAATAATTAACTTAAAATAAAAGCTAAAATTCATATAGGGAAGGACTTAAGGCACAAACAAGTTAAGGCCACAAAGATAGACAATAGAGTTAAGATTTGATATAATCGCCAAAAACGAGATTATTTTACTTATGATAGTTGATAAATTTTTGAACCTAAAAGGAACCTCTATTCAAGGCTATCGACACCTAGAAAATATCAGTATATTTTGACGAATTGAATCAAAAAATAAAAAAGCAACGGCTCGAAGGCGTTAGATTTATTTGGGGTTTCCTTGGGTTGAATCGGCAGCAGTATCGACTAATTCAAAGGATTAGACAAGAATTTACCAAGGTCAAGGTCGATGATCGCACTAAAATAAGCTCTCTCAGTGTTAGTTATTATTACCCGTTCGGATCAGCTTAGGAAAAAACTTGACAAAAGTTTCATATTAGATTATAATTTTCGTTTGAGACTGTCATAGGAGATTAAAGGTATGTCTCGATTTATTAAGCGTTTAGAAGCGATTGGAATACATGGAAGATTTGATATTAATCTTGATTTTCAAGATGGAGTTAATATTATTCATGGAAGTAATGGCACAGGCAAAACCACTGTATTGCATATTCTTGCTAATGCCGTCAACGAAGATTTTAGACGTTTTGGCTATTTAAAATTTCAAAAATTAACCATTACATTAGATGATGATACGGAAATATTGATAAAACAGCAGAATTCTCCTCAAGAACCTCAAGAAACAGTAACAAAAGTCTTTGTTAATAATCAAGAAGTTGATTCTTACCGTTTTGCAGAATTATTATTAGAAGAAGAAAAGCAAAAAGAAAATGGCGAAATTTTATTCTCCCGACGTTATTATCTATCATCTTCTAAGAAAAAGCAAGATATTGACTTAAAAGCAACTTATTTCCCTGCTTTTAGAACAATGATTGAGGCATGGGCTACCTTAGATGAAAATGAAATTAGACATTTTGCCCGAAGATCACCTAATTTTAGAAAAGCTCTAAGAAGTTCCGCCAGATCAACCGAATTAGCTCGGATTCTATTTGGGAAATTTGTCCCTATACTTGAGTATCCTTCACCGATAGAAATAGAAGAACATATTAATTCAGAATTAACAGAAGCTCAATTAAAAATTGCTAGTCTTGATAGAAATTTGCTTTCACAAGCTTTTCTTCAATTTTCTCAAGTTATTTCTCAATCATTTGAGACAGACGATAATACAAAAGAGCCAGACGAAGTTATTACAGAAATAATAGAACTTTCGGAAAAATTGCAAAATTCACCTTTTCAAGTTAATCGTGATCAATCAGATGATGTTTATAAAAAATTAATAGAACAGTTGAGATTCTTTGAATCAGAGCCAAAATACAAAACTATTGCTAGTAGAGTTTTATCAGTGTATAAAAGTTCTCTTCAACAAAGACTAGATGCACAAATAACAGCTTATTATACTATTGAAAGATATCTTGAATCAGTCAATGGATTTTTAGAGAGAAAGCAATTAAAAATAGGTTCTACAAGCTTACCTCAAGGCAGAGGGAAATTAGGTGTTAAAATTGGTGATGAAGAAGCTATTCATAGTCTGCAAATTTTGTCTTCTGGAGAAAGACAAGTCGTAGGTTTAATTTATGCCGCCAGTCACATGACAGGTGGTAGGGTTGTTTTAATTGATGAACCTGAAATTTCACTTCACATCGATTGGCAGCGTAAATTATTACCAGAAATGGTTAAACAACTTGATGAGAAACAACTTGATGAGAAACAACTCATTATTTGTACTCATTCTGCTGTGATTGCATCCAAATATCGAGAGAGAATGATAAAACTTGAACTACAACCAACGGCAAACGCTAATATAAATACTGATACTCTTGACAGTGAAGATCAAATGTATATACTAGATGATGATGATTTTGAAAACATTCCCTTTTAAAAATTTAGATAAGTATCGACTTTATGAACAGATTACAGTTAACTCCTGAAGAATACGTTACTGAAATAATTATGTCAAATGATAGGTTTTTGTTGCTAGAAGGAGCCGATGATGAGAAGTTTTTTACTATTATTTGTAATCTTTTAAAACAAAATGAAGCTCAAATTTCAGCGGAAAAATTATATTTACTAAAAAATATTATTATTGATACTGCGGAGCGAATACAAGGAGAATTAGGAAATAGAGCTAAGATAGAAAAAATCTGTGATTTAGTTGCCCAAGAGCCGCCAGATGTTAACAATAGAGTTTTGGGCTTTGTTGATCGAGAATTTAGAGAATTTGAATGGAGCAATGATTTAAAAGATCATATTAAAACTCATAAAATTAACAAGAGATTAATTTGGAGTAGAGGTCATTCAATTGAAAACTATTTTTTTGAAATATCAACGTTGAGAAAGGCATTCAACGATTATTTAGTCAGTAGTTTTTATCAAGAAGCATTTGAAATTTTTGAATCTAAATTTGAGCATACTCTCAGAATAGCTTGTGCTTTGAGTTTAGCAGGTTTATCAGAAGATTTACTTAAGCCTATTGCTACATCAGTAAATTGGCAGTGTATAGATATCACCTCCACATCTCTGAAAATTGATTTAGAAGAATGGGATAAGATACTGAATAAAAAACACGAACTAGATCAACTTCGGATTCAAAAGCTATTTAATAAATTTGAAGTCTATTTGAATATGACCAATCAATGTGACATTGAAACCTCAAGATGGTTATCTCATGGACATATAGGATTTAATTTTATGTTTGTTGTTTATAGTAAATGTCTTTATATAACAGCCTCAGACTTATCGGATCCTCGGAAAAATCCTAGTCAAGAAGCCGAGAAAGTTAATCAATATAAAAACACACGCTTCCGCACAGTAGCAAATGCTTGGGTTAGAAATCAATCTGTAGAATTTCAAGGTAATAACCTTAATGATTTTCCAATCAAGTGTTTTTGGATGTTAATCAACGATTTTCAATAACAAATGATAGAAAAAAAGGGAGGTCTAAGAACCCCCCTCAATAGTTAATAATTAGATGACAGCCAAATTAGTAGCGGCCGGCATTGGGTTTATGAACAATAAAGCTCATGGTTTGACATTGTTTGATGTTGTCAAAAGCGATAACGCGGATATAGCAATCAGAATATTCAGTGCGGCACTCGCGAACTTCATTAAGAACTTCTTGGGGGCCAGAAACAGAGAATAAAGGCAGTTTCCACATCGTCCAATGATAATCCGCGGGTTTGGGATCTTTTTCAAATTCCACAGCAGGAATATAACCCTGATCGATCATGTATTGAATTTGTTTAGCAATTTGTTGATCGGTGAGGGGGGGCAAGTAGGAAAGAGTTTCGTAACGCTTCTCTTTAGGTAAAGTTTTCATGGGTTTCTTGATTCCTTATGGGTTGGGTAGATCATCAACATCGAGATTTAATTCCGATGTCTCTGGTTGACTTATAGCAGTACGGGTGAGACGTTCCAAAAGTTGCCGACGATGTTCGGTATTGTCATTAATAATTCCCGTTTTTACCATCTCTGGCAAGAACTCTAAAACCTGTTCGGCTAAATGTTCTCTTACCGTCATGATCCGCAAAACTAACTCTTTATTCTCAGTCATTAACCCCGCAATATAGGCCTCGCCATCCTGAATGGAATGGCTAGAAGTATAGTGACTCAGCCAAATAGCCAAAGTGGGATTAGTTTCTGACAATTGATCGATAATCGTGCGAACCGCTTGGTAAGTTAGGTAACTTTGTAAGACTTTCGCGGTATCTTGAACAACTTTTTTCGGATACATTTTATACAGTTTTCAGTTATTGGCTAGACAGTTATCAGTGTTGAAATTCTAGCGACTGCTTGCCGATTTTGGGCAAGTCCCCGGCATTATTTTGCACCGATAACTGCTAACAACCTTCTGAAGGGCTGTATTAGAGGGTATCCATAGCCTCGAACTCGAATTTGATTTCTTTCCAGAGTTCGCAAGCGGCAGCCAGTTCAGGACTCCAACGGCAAGCTTCCCGGATAACGTCGTTACCTTCGCGGGCCAAGGAGCGACCTTCGTTACGAGCTTGGATACAAGCTTCCAGAGCCACACGGTTAGCGGTGGCACCCGGTGCGTTACCCCAGGGGTGGCCGAGGGTTCCACCACCGAACTGTAAGCAGGAATCGTCACCGAAGATTTCCACCAGCGCCGGCATATGCCAAACGTGGATACCACCGGAAGCAACCGGCATTACCCCGGGTAAGGAGGCGTAGTCTTGGGTGAAGAAAATACCACGAGCGCGATCTTCTTCTACATAGTCTTCACGCATTAGGTCAACAAAACCCATCGTGATGCCGCGTTCACCTTCGAGTTTACCGACAACGGTTCCCGAGTGCAGGTGATCACCACCAGAGAGACGTAAGCACTTAGCTAAAACGCGGAAGTGGATACCATGATTTTTCTGACGGTCGATAACCGCGTGCATTGCCCGGTGAATGTGGAGCAGTAACCCTTTGTCGCGGCAGAATTTCGCCAGGGTGGTGTTAGCGGTGAAACCACCGGTGAGGTAGTCGTGCATGATGATGGGGGTTTTGATTTCGGCGGCGAATTCAGCCCGTTGCATCATCTGCTCGCAGGTAGGAGCAGTTACGTTGAGGTAATGTCCTTTAACTTCGTTGGTTTCTGCTTGGGATTTAACGATCGCCTCTTGGACGAAAAGGAAACGATCGCGCCAACGCATGAAGGGTTGAGAGTTAATATTTTCGTCGTCTTTGGTGAAGTCTAAACCACCGCGGAGACATTCGTAAACGGCACGACCGTAGTTTTTAGCGGAAAGGCCGAGTTTGGGTTTGATGGTGCAACCGAGTAGGGGGCGACCGTATTTGTTTAATTTGTCCCGTTCAACGGTGATACCGTGGGGAGGACCTTGGAAGGTTTTGATTAAAGCGACGGGGAAACGGATATCTTCTAACCGGAGACCGCGTAGAGCTTTGAAACCGAAAACGTTACCAACGATCGAGGTGAGGATGTTGGTGACGGAACCTTCTTCAAATAGATCTAAAGGATAGGCAACGAAACAGAAGAACTGGTTATCTTCGTTGGGTACGGGTTCGATATCATAACAACGACCTTTATAGCGATCGAGGTCGGTTAAGTTATCGGTCCAAACGGTGGTCCAGGTACCTGTGGAAGATTCCGCCGCTACCGCCGCACCTGCTTCTTCCGGAGGAACTCCGGGTTGGGGTGTCACCCGGAAGCAAGCTAGTAGATCGGTATCTTTGGGGGTGTAGTCGGGGGTGTAGTAGGTCAGTCGGTAGTCTTTTACGCCGGCCTGGAAACCTTTGGATTTGGCTTGCACCATTGGGATTATTCCTCCATAAACTGCATGATTAGTCGCACCTGTAAAATCTCGCCGTCAACCGACATAGATTTTTCTTAAGCTCCTGTCCCCTGCTGCTAGGAGCGAAGTTAGGGAGCAATTTTCACTAATGTTTTTTTCAACTGATCATCTTAACACGAACTTTATCCTATTCTGATCATTTTTTTTCTCTATCCCTAAAATTTTGATTGTTTTTTTTTCTCGGGGGGATTAGTTTCTTTAATCTGTCGTCATCTAACTTTGACAATCTCTACAAAAACACAAAAAAATCAACAAAAATTTACCTGATTGACACACAGAAACTTCTGCTCATCAGGCTTTGAGCGATTAAAACTACTCCTTAATTGAGGAAGATTATCAATAATTACAACCTCAAAAAATGTCGGCAATCGCTAAAGATGAATTAGATTCTTAAGCAATTATACCCAGTACCTAGAGGACAGTTAGACAGCAGTGAACTCTAGATAAATTAGGTCTAATTACTTAGTAATTATTGTTGAGATTTTTGGCTTGTGAACGATTATTTTCCCCTTCAAGAATTAAGGTTATTGTTGCCATTAAAACGATGACGTTCTGGAAATAGCGTGACCAATAACTGATTGATATAGACCTTTCCGACCACCGATGCTTGATTCGGTCGGTTAGTAGTAGATGCTGGTTCTCTGGTTTCCGCAGGACTGGCCTCGGCCACCGTTTCCTCGCCATCCCAAGGACTGGCCACGGTTTCGGCGACCACTTCCTCCATGGACGGCACTGGGGACACTTGACTGACTACGGGTTGCGGTTCCGGTAAAGGGGGTCTTTCCGGTTCCGATGGGGTCGCTGACACCTCGATGGTAATTTGACGGGAAGTATCTCCGATCAGGGAGCCAGACGGCACGAGCGACATCGCTGCCACAGAAGCATTAAAAATCGTTGTGGTTGAACCAATACAGGCATTTTCACCGATTTCACCCTGACCGACCATTAGAACACCTGTACCTAAAATTGCCCCTGCACCGATAGCAATCACACCCTGATAGGCGGTTAAAATTGTTCCCATACCCAGGCAAGCACCCGCACCGATAATTATTTGGCTATTGGGGGCTGCTCGGAGAATCACCCCCGGAGCCACGATCGCACTCTCATGAATGGTGACATCACCATTGACATAGAATTCCGAGCGGCTAATAGGTTGAACGGGGGGTAAGGACATAATTGACAGTTACTCAGTGATCAGTGATCAGTGAGCGGGGGTTAGGGGGTAGGGGTTAGAGTTTCCGGTATTTTTCCCGGTCTGCCAACACCTAACACCTATCTCCCTTCACCGATCGCCGAGTCCTGAAATTAAGGGCGTTGAATAATCGATTCGAGAACACGGCGTTTCGCTTGGGAGTCAATCCCGATCAGACGAACGTATTCCCCTTGATGGTCGCGCAGACAGGTTTCTAAAGCGGCCACCACATCGGATTCGCGACTGCTATCGATCGGGGTGCAGCTTTGCCAAGAACTGGTTTTAAAACGACGTTTATCCGCGTGTTCGGCCCCGATTTTGTGACCTTGGTTCAATAAAGAACGAATCTGAGCGATCGTTTCCGCCGTTAAGGTACTGGTTAAAGTGGCAGTACCGCCGCCGGAGGAGCCAGAAGCATAGCTTTTGAAACTCGGTTCAGCAACGGTGGCGGTTTTACCGTTGCCATTACTAGCCACCGAACCATCGGGACGCTGGATCACTGTTTCTAAAACCCGTTTTTTGGCTTTAGCATCGATACCGAGTAAGCGGACGTATTCGCCGCTATGCTCGCGTAAACAATCTTCCAAAGCAGTAATTACATCGGATTCGCGATTGCTTTCGATCGGGGCGCAACTCTGCCAAGAACTGGTTTTAAACCGGCGTTTATCCGCGTGTTCGGTGCCGATTTTGTAGCCTTGGGCAAGCAGGGAACGAATTTGAGCGATCGTTTCCCCACTTAAGCTACCACTGCTGCTATGACTGGCTCCGTTACTAGCGGGGGCGCTGTAGCTGCTGGCTTTGCCGCTGCCGTTACTAGCGGGGGTGCCGCCGGGGCGGTGAATAATCATTTCGACGACGCGTTTTTTCGCGTGCGGGTCGATCCCGATCAGGCGGACGTACTCATCGCTATTTTCAGTCACGATCGCTTCAATATCGCGAATGATGCCCGCTTCGCTCTTGGTTTCGATCGCAGGTCCAGTTAACCAAGAACTGGTTTTAAACCGGCGTTTATCCGCGTGTTCGGTGGCGATTTTCAGTCCTTGGGCCAGCAGGGAACGCACTTGTACCGACAGGTCGGAATGGCCGTTACCGTTGCCATGACCGCCGTGGACGGCGGTGGTGGTGCGGGCTGGTTCTCCGGGGGTGTCTTCGGGGCGTTGGATAATCATTTCCAGTATGCGCCGTTTAGCGGCGGGATCGACTCCGATCAGGCGGACGTATTCGCCTTGTAGGTCTCTGAGGGAGGCTTCTAGGGATTGGGATACCTGTTCTTCGCGGCCGCCGTCGATAAAGCCGGCACTTAACCAAGAACTGGTTTTAAAGCGGCGTTTGTCAGCGTATTCGATGCCGATCTTGTAGCCTTGGGAGAGGAGGGAGCGAACCTGCGCTCGAATGTTTGTATTTAAACTCATAGGTGTCACCGAATTTCTATATAGCGTCTCATTAGCGATGTTTATAGCGGCTGCCGGTGCAGGAGTCGCTGGGCTGTGGGCTTTGACCGGGACGCTGGGGGCGAGGTCGATATCGACAATGTGACGAGTGAAGGCTCGATCGATTTCTGTGACATCGGGTAAGCGGTCGGCCTGTTGTTGGCTGGTGATCACGGAACCGGATGGCACGAATTTACCGGCGGGGATTTCCACGTCTTGAACGAGGGCGTGCATCATGACGATGCAATCGGCCCCGATGCGGGCATTAAAGACGGTGGAGCGAAAACCGATAAAGCAGCGATCGCCCACATAGGCAGGCCCGTGAATGAGTGCCATGTGGGTGATGCAGCTGCCCCGGCCGATCCACACCGAATATTCTCGGCCGTCATCTCCCACCACACGGCTTTTTTCTAAACCGTGGATGATTGCTCCGTCCTGAATTTTGCTGTCGTCGCCAATGTGAAAGGGGGTTCCTTCATCGGCGCGGATGGAAGTCCCCGGAGCGATCACCACTCGCGCCCCGATCTCGATAGCGCCACTGAGGTTAGAGAAGGTGTGGACTTTGGCACTCTCGTCTATGCGCGTTTCCTCTGGGGATTTGGTCCGCTTTTTCGGACTAGCCGCCGTTGTGCGGACGACCATAGTTAGTCTTCCTCCATACTGAATTTGGCTGGCTGGTTGTTAATTAACTGTGTTTGGGTCCTATCGATTTCTAACCGGATTGACGAAATTCGTCTCTCTTGCTGTAGAGGGTGCGATTTTCTACGGTTATAGTGTCAATAATCCCCACCACCATCGCGTCAAGGGGGCGATTGTTCTGACCGTCTTCGATACGAGCCGCTCCTCCCCGGGACACTAGCACCCATTCATTAAGCCCCGCTCCGACAATATCACCCGCTACTTCGTATTTAGGCAAAAGTTGCCCCTGTGCGTCGATGAATTGCAAAAGCAGAAGTTTCACTCCCGTCATACTGCGCGGTTTCAGGGTGCTAACGACGGTTCCGCAAACTTTGGCAATTTGCATGGAATTTGTTTACACTAAAAGTTAGTTGCGCTCTAGATTCGTCTTAAAGGTTGCGGGTTAACACTTTCACGAAACTGTTCCACGGCTTCTGTATAACGGATGGGAAGAACGTATTCGAGGTTTTCGTGGGGACGGGCGATGATGTGGGTCGAGAGGACTTGACCACCTTTAACACGATTAGATGCCGCTTCTGTCCCCGCCGATACGGAGGCCTGTACTTCCGAAACGTCCCCCCGGACGATGACGGTGACGCGACCACTACCAATTTTTTCGTAACCTACTAGGGTTACGCGGGCGGCTTTTACCATGGCATCAGCCGCCTCGACAACGGCCGGGAAACCCAAGGTTTCCACCATGCCCACTGCAATTGACATAATATTTTTGTCTCCTAATGGTTGGCTTTCTTCGACTCTATAGATGCTGACCCCGATCAACGGTGTTTAATAGCTGCGGAATTGCTCTACTTCTTCGGTGTAGCGAATGGGCAGCACGTATTCGAGGTTTTCGTGGGGACGGGCGATGATATGGGTAGATAGCACTTGTCCTCCGTTAACCCGGTTGGCGTTTTCCACTCCGGCAGCCACAGAAGCTTGCACTTCTGAAACGTCTCCCCGGACGATGACAGTGACGCGACCACTACCGATCTTTTCGTAACCCACTAGAGTCACCCTGGCGGCTTTGACCATGGCATCGGCCGCTTCCACAACGGCGGGAAATCCTAGGGTTTCAATCATTCCTACTGCAATTGGCATTTTTTTGTTCCTCGCTTGTCAAGCCAAACTAAACTATTAATCTCGTTAGCGTTATCAATTTTGTTTCAGTCAAATTCTTTCCTTGTTACTTTTCCTGCTCTAGCTTTGGTGGCAGTCGGGATCGTGGCAAGGTGGGGGTAAGACCATCCTAAATTTTATCTCGATCGTGACCGTTTTCATCCACTAATTTTATTTTCTAGGGCTGGTTGGTAAAAATTTGACGAGTCAGGCAAAATTATCAACCTAAAAAAAGCATAGGAAACTATGACACCTTTGACAATATAAAACATTATGATTATTTCTCATCTTCAGGTTAACGAAAGTTAATCATTCCTTGACTTCGCCCATCAGCCTCAGCAATTCTCAGGAGATCTACAGCTAAAACCTTTGCTATGAGCCGATTTCCGCTTTAAGTTTTCTCTTGGCGGCTTGCTTGTCTCTGCCGGATTTATTGGCAGATAAAAGCCTATTTTCCCTGATTTCGGCTTTTTTATAATTTTTTTATACTATATACGGCTGGGGTGGGGGAGTGGGGTGAGGGGAGTGGGAATTATAAATTATGAATTATGAATTATGAATTGGGAGCATTCCACTTTTGCCATAAGCAATTATACTTAGATGCGAAATGCTTAGATGGCAAGCCTTTTCGGTAGTTCTGGGAATTATAAATTATGAATTATAAATTATGAATTGGGAGCATTCCACTTTTGCCATAAGCAATTATACTTAGATGCGAAATGCTTAGATGGCAAGCCTTTTCGGTAGTTCTGGGAATTATAAATTATGAATTATGAATTATGAATTGGGAGCATTCCACTTTTGCCATAAGCAATTATACTTAGATGCGAAATGCTTAGATGGCAAGCCTTTTCGGTAGTTCTGGGAATTATAAATTATGAATTATAAATTATGAATTGGAAGCATCCCAATTTTGCCATAAGCAATTGTACTTAGATGCGAAATGCTTAGTGGGATGCTCCCTATGAATTGGGGAGAGAGGGGAGCCTTTTTCAGTGATTAGTAAACAGTGAAATGAAAACTCACCTCTGATCACTGGTAACTGATCACTGATGACTGATTCTAGCGATCGATCTCACCTTCGTAGGGTTGGACACCGATCGAGGGATAATTATCGTGGTTAGGGCTGAAAACTTCTAACACTGCATGAGCTAACTTTTGGAAAAAGTCGGGACTCTCGTGCAAGGATTTAAGTGCTGCTTCTAATTCAGGACGGGAGAAATCGAAGCCTTGCGAGCGAGCTATCTCTAGTAATTGCTGAGGATCTTGGGTTGAGCGCATTTTTTGACCCAATTCTTCGTTTTTAGCGGCTAAGGCGAAGAAGTCGAACACTTGATTTTTAGACATATAAATATTTTTCCTTTGATGATTAAAGGTGTGGCCTCTGGGGTGTGGAGGTTAAACTGCCTAGTTATGGTTTATTTTTATCCTACCAGTCAGGAGATATCCTCAAAGCAAAAGTTTCGTTTTTCTTTGCTTGTATGGCTGAGTATGCTTTAGGTCTAATTCTGAGGAGTGGGAAGTGGGGTGTAGGGTGTGGGGTGTGGGGTGTAGGGTGTGGGGTGTGGGGTGTAGGGTGTAGGGTGTTTTCTCAGTGAACTGATAACTGATAACTGATAACTGAATCCTGCCGACCGCCGACCGCTTCTTTCAAGTCAGAGAATAAATAGCCTAAAATAGAAACCTGCACTCTTGTTTCTGTAGCCAGCATCATGAATAAATCCCCACGTCGTTACCATATCACCACCTTTGGTTGTCAGATGAATAAGGCTGACTCCGAACGCATGGCGGGTATTTTAGAAGATTTGGGGTTTCAATGGTCTGAGGATGCCAACGAAGCCGATTTAATCCTCTACAATACCTGTACAATTCGCGATAATGCCGAACAGAAGGTTTATTCCTATCTCGGTAGACAGGCTAAACGCAAACAAACTCAACCCGATCTTACTCTAGTGGTCGCTGGCTGCGTGGCCCAACAGGAAGGGGAACAATTATTAAGACGGGTTCCCGAAGTGGATTTAATTATCGGTCCCCAACACGCAAATCGCTTGGGAGACTTATTACAACAAGTTTTTGACGGTTCCCAGGTGGTGGCCACCGAACCCATCCACATCATGGAAGATATCACCAAACCGCGCCGGGATAGTAATATTACCGCTTGGGTGAACGTCATCTATGGTTGTAATGAACGCTGTACCTATTGTGTGGTTCCGGGGGTGCGCGGGGTGGAACAATCTCGCACTCCTGCGGCAATTCGAGCAGAAATGGCACAATTAGGACAACAGGGTTATAAAGAAATCACCCTTTTAGGTCAAAATATCGATGCCTACGGACGGGATTTACCCGGAGTGACGGCAAGCGGCCGACATCTGCACAATTTCACCGATTTACTCTACTACATTCACGATGTGGCCGGCATTGAACGTCTCCGTTTTGCCACCAGTCACCCCCGCTATTTTACCGAACGTTTAATTAAAGCTTGTCAGGAATTACCTAAAGTTTGTGAACATTTTCATATCCCTTTTCAATCGGGGGATAATGATATTCTCAAGGCGATGAAACGGGGCTATACTCAGGAAAAATACCGACAAATTATTGCTAATATTCGCGATTTAATGCCAGATGCTGCCATTAGTGCCGATGCGATTGTCGGATTCCCCGGAGAAACAGAGGCACAGTTCGAGAATACTTTAAAATTAGTCGATGAGATTGGTTTTGATCAATTAAATACGGCGGCCTATTCTCCCCGTCCAGGCACTCCGGCCGCTATTTGGGATAATCAATTAAGTGAGCAGGTAAAAAGCGATCGCTTACAAAGATTAAATCATTTAGTGGCCACAAAAGCCGCCGAACGTTCCCAAAGATATTTAGGCAGAATTGAGGAAATTTTAGTGGAAGAAGTTAACCCTAAAGATGCTAGTCAAGTTATGGGAAGAACTAGAGGCAATCGCTTAACTTTCTTTACGGGAAATCTTGAGGAATTGCGCGGCAAATTTGTTAAGGTTAAAATTACCGAAGTCCGTCCCTTTAGTTTGACGGGAGTGATCTTTTAATAGTTAACAGTGACCCCTCAGCAGTGAAAAAAGGCAATAGCTATCGGGAATAATTTGCCAAGTAGGTAGCTGTTAAAAATTGTCAGATACCCCCCTTATCAAGGGGTGCAGGGGGGATCAAAGGCAAAATCTATCTTCAATTTAATTATAACTAATTACTTATTTTATGGATATTATCGCTATTTTGCAGCAAGATTATCAAAGATTTCCCCTCGATCAAACCTATGATATTTATGCTGATGACGTTTATTTTCAAGACCCTCTCAATCAATTTCGGGGGATTAAACGCTATCGGGAAATGATTGGTTTTATGGGTCAATGGTTCCAAGCTATCAAGATGGATGTCCACGCAATTGAACAGCAGGGAAATATTATTAATACCCGTTGGACATTGCACTGGACAACTCCTTTACCTTGGCGGCCCCGCATCGCTATTTCTGGACGCAGCCAATTAACTCTCGATGACAATAATCTGATTATTTCTCATATCGATTATTGGGATTGTTCGCGCTGGGATGTGCTGCGTCAGCATTTATCTTTTCCCAGTTCTTAACTACATTTTTTAACCAGAAAATGCCGACCAACGAGCGCTCGTTTGCTTGACAAAATCCTGTAAAAATGCTAGGCGCTGATTTTGTTCCCAGACCTGTTTAACTTTATTCTGCAAACTCGTCCAATTCCAATCATTATTCAGTTGCTCGTTAATTTCCTGTTCTTGAAAATATTCAACTAAACTTAAACCAGCTAAACGAGTTAGATAGGCTGCCCCGATTCCCTGCACTGTACCACCGGCAATATAAGTAATCGCATTTCCCTTGAGAATTGTTCCTAATGCCTGGGTTGTCACTTCTACCATGCCCAATTGTACCATCATTTTCCCCAGGGTGGCCATGGCTGTTTTTGCTTGTTCAAGGGACATTTTTTGTTGATAAATTCCCCCTAAATCCACTAACATTTGAGCGTTAGTAGCTGCCGCTAAAACTAAATCTAGGGCCGCGAGAGGATTAGCAAAAGTGGCAGTAGCGGCTATCCATTGGTATTGTTCGATAACAGGTAAAGCCTTTTTGCGTCGGGATTGATTGAGTAATTGTTTGGTTTCCTTGGCTAATTCTAGCGCTTGTCTCCAGATAGTTCCCAGAACTAATTCGGACTTTTCTTGTTCGATAATTTTTCGGAGATGATTATCTAAAGGATCGATAACTACCGTTTGAGGTTCCGTCCATTCCTTGATTTCTCCATTGCTTTGATGTTGACGAACTTTTAGGGGTTCAGGGGCAGCGGCTATGGCTAAAATATGATGAGCGGGAATAGTTTCTTTTAGTCTTTGTTTCAGGGAAAGGAGTATTTCTTCTCTGGTTTCGGCGGGTAAACGATCCTGTTTATTCAGTAACAGAATAACACGCTGGTGCATTCGATCGAATTGCTGGAGGATTTGCCATTCGGAATCGGTTAAATCCCCATTGATAAGATACAAAACTAAGTCGGCTGCTAGGGACTTTTGCTGGTTAGCGGTGCAGTCGAGAGTCAGAAGGGGTTCCGTTTCCAGAAAAGCGATAGATTCTCCAAAGTTGCCGGTTTCTAGTAGTTTTTTTAAGGCAGTTTTACCAGTTTTTCTAGCACCGGTAATGGCAATTTTCAGGTCTTGGCGACTAAATTCTTGGTTTAATTGGGTTAAAGTGGTTTTGAGTGGGGTTAAGTCTTGATGGGGGTCTTCTTTGGCCAGATAATTAATTATCTTCTCGGCCTTGGTAATCGCTTGTTTAACCTTTTCTAGACTCAGGGGAGTGGGAGGGGAAAAATCGATTTTCGCGTTGGGTTTTTGCCAGAACCAGATACCAGCGCCAAGAGCAAACGCACCTAAAATACCCCAGGAACCGACTTCGCTCACTGTACTATTGAGAGTTTCCCCCAGGGTGAAAGCGATGGTAATGCCTATCCCCGTCACTAAAATCGGTTTACCCAATCTTACCGTCATTTTCCTCATCCTCGCCAACTGCTGTGATTATTCTAGCTTTTTTGTGCTGGATTTCATCCCAAACTCAACTTTTTAGCCGACAATTCCCCTGGTTCGTCCCGGCCGCTCTTGCCTAAAAGGCCCTAGATATGTCATAATGATCGATTGCGTGTAAATTTACCCGATCCCCTGTTGTTATGGCTAGTAAAAAAGGCGTTCGCCTGATCATCACTGTAGAATGCACGGAATGCCGCAGTAATCCCGATAAGCGTACCCCCGGCGTTTCTCGCTACACCACCAGCAAAAACCGTCGCAATACCACCGGCAGACTGGAAATCAAGAAATACTGTCCCCACTGCAATAAGCACACCGTCCACAAGGAAATTAAGTAAACACACTTTAGTTAAAAAGTCAAGCAATCTTTACAAATCTATGAGCTACTATCGTAAACGTCTCTCTCCCATCTCCCCTAGTCAACCGATTGACTACAAAGACACCGAACTCCTCCGCAAATTCATCACCGAACGCGGCAAAATTTTGCCTAGACGTATCACCGGTTTAACTTCTAAACAACAGCGAGATTTAACTGAAGCGGTGAAACGGGCCCGTTTAATGGCTTTATTGCCTTTTGTCAACCAAGAAGCCTAAATTCAGTGATCAGTAATCAGTAATCAGTGAACAGTGATCACTGAAAATAATTGGCTAATTAAAACAGTTATCCTAATGGTGGGGTAGGAGGTTCTCCTTTTGGAGAGCCGGTCGTCGATGCCAAATTAGGTTATGCTTCCTCTTGATAAGAAACGCTGTATTTGATAAGTAATAGCACAAAATTAACTTCTTGGTGAGGATAGGCACTCATGGAAGAAGTAATTGGATATGTGTAATTAATTGTGTCTAGCTACTTAAGTAGGTAGGCGTTAAAAGTTGTCAGATGCCCCCCTTATCAAGGGGGGCAGGGGGGATCGAACCTAAAATCCATTTTTAATTTAATTATAACCAGCTACTTAACTTAAAACTTAAACCTGATAACTGATAACTGATAACTGATAACTGATAACTGATAACTGATCTCAGTATATTGGGGTCGCTTTCTCGTTTTTGCAAAGAAATATATCGGAATCGGCAGCGGATAGGAAAACTTGTGCGAGGATCTTAAGAAATAATTAAATCGCTCTAGGAGTAGCCGACGATTTTGTGATTATCGATCCAAATCCACCAATTAGCATAATGGGAGGCTCTTATGGAAAAGCAGCCGTCAGAAATCGATACCGAGTTGGATGCACAGCTAAAAGAGGAGGATTCCGAGCAGTTTCTGCGTAGTATATTTAATTCCGTGCAAGCGTCGATTTTTGTGGTGGACGTGCTGGAAAATAGAGATTTTCGCTATGTGGGAGCAAACCCCGTTCATGAATGCTGGACAGGATTGCGCTCATCAGATATTAAAGGCAAAACTCCCGAACAAATCCTTCCCCCCGATGATGCGCGTAGTGTGCGGCAACACTACAGTGACTGTGTACGTTACGGAACGACTATTTCCTACGAACAGTATTTACCTTTTCAAAATATACCCTACTGGTGGCTAACGACTTTAACACCCCTACGGGATGACAATGGGAGCATCTATCGTTTAGTGGGAACCAGTACCAATATCACCGAACGCAAACAGGCCGAAGAAGCTTTAAGATTACAAGCAGAACGGGAACAACTACTGGGGGTAATGCAGGAAAGAATCCGGCAATCGTTGGATCTTGATCGCATTTTGCAAAGAACTGTTAAAGAAGTGCGACAATTTCTCAACTGCGATCGAGTGTTAATTTATCGTTTATTCCCCGATCATAGTGGCATGATTGTGGTGGAATCCCATACTGCGAGGATTAATTCTGTCTTAGGAAACAGGATCCAGGATCCCTGTTTTAATTTATCCCCAGAACGTCTGGAAAATTATCGTCGCGGCAGGATTCAAGTTATTGAAAATGTCCATAATTCGGGACTTGATCCCTGTTATCGCAACTTACTTACTTCTTTGCAAGTACAGGCTAACTTGGTGGTGCCGATTATCTGCGATAACCAACTCTGGGGGTTACTAATTGCCCAGAATTGCCAAAAAACTCGCCCTTGGCAATCCCAAGAAATCGATCTACTCAAACAATTAGCCATTCAAGTGGGAATTGCCATTCAACAAGCAGAACTGCACCAACGGGTAAAATGCTTGAATACTGCTCTAGAATCGGAGGTTCAGCAAAGAACCGCCGAATTGCAGATGAGTTTGAAGTATGAAGCCTTAATCGGACGGATTACCGAAAAAATTCGCGATAGTCTCGATGAAAATCATATTCTGCAAACCACCACTAGGGAATTAGTGCAGGTTTTACCCGTAGAAAGGGCCCAAATTGAGCTTTACGATCCCAGTCGCAGCAAAGCTACTATTGTCCACGAATATACCACTCAAAAGCTTATCTGTCAGGGAATTACCCGTCAAATTAGCGATTTTCCCGAAATCTATCAACCGCTGCTGCACAAACAAATTTTACAATTTGTTGATCGTCTTCCCCTTGGTAATCCGCAAATTGGTCGTGTTAACCGTTGCGCTTGTGCTATCTTTGACGATAAGGGTTTTTTGGGCAATCTTTGGCTAATTCGACCAGCTAATCATATTTTTAACTCCTTAGAAACTAATTTGATTCAACATATTGCCACCGAATGTGCGATCGCTATTCGACAGGCGCGACTTTACGAATCTTCCCAAGCACAAGTGCGGGAACTAGAAAAACTGGAAAGATTAAAAAGCGAATTCCTGAAAACCCTTTCCCATGAACTGCGAACCCCGATTACCAGCATTCGTCTAGCGGTGGAAACCCTAGAGAGTCTCCTAGAAGATCAAGGGATCGAGATCGCTCCAGAGGATTCGATCGGTGAACTGTTGCAAATTCTTAACATTGAATCTCAACGTCAGAGTAAGTTAGTTAATGATCTGTTGACTTTAACCTATCTGGATGCGGAAACCGAACCCCCGGCGATGGAAGCGATCGACTTACTTTCTTGGCTACCCTTATTAGTGGAACCTTTTCGCACTCTCACCCGCGAGCGACAACAGCAGTTAATTTTAGATATAGATGGGGATATACCGGAGATTAACAGCAGTCTGTGTCATATTGAGCGCATCATAGCGGAATTACTGACCAATGCTTCTAAATATACTCCGGAGCAGGGAATAATTAGGGTAAATGTCTGGCGTGCGGATGAGCAAATATTAATTAGTGTGAGCAATTTAGGAGTAGAAATCGCCCTAGAGGAATTATCAAGAATATTTGCCCCTTTTTATCGCATTCCTAACCAAGATCCCTGGCGCTACAGTGGCACCGGTTTAGGTTTAGCTTTGGTCGGCAAACTGATTAAACCCCTGAATGCTACCATCGATGTCACCAGTGCCAACGCTGTCACCACTTTTACCCTCACCTTGCCAATCTAGTCGAGGGGAAAACTTTTTAGAAAAAAACCTTGCAATTATTTCGAGGGCGTGCTATCTTGAGAAAGGACTGAAAAACGCCGAGATAGCTCAGTTGGTAGAGCAGAGGACTGAAAATCCTCGTGTCCGCGGTTCAAATCCGCGTCTTGGCATCGGAAAAACACCAAAATTTGCCCTGTATTTACTTTCTAGTCTGCTAGGTTTTGTAAATGCAAGAATAGGCGGTGAGAATGCGTCTTAGCTTATCAGTGATGATACGGGCTGCCTATCTTCGCTCGGATTTGGATCTTCAGTTCACTGATAACTGATAAGTCTCCCGAACCAGCAATTACTTTTTGATTTTGGGCTTGACGTAAGCGGTCACGGATTAAGATAATCTAACAAGTATGTACGACAATGAAATCCTAGACCCTAGCAACTCCTTAAATAATCCTCTCGATGGGAGCGATCCGGATCAAGCAGCGGAAATCCCCCCCGATCCAGAGGAAATGCTCTCATTGCTTACTTCTGATCATCTGAGCGAGAGAATGATCGCGGCCCGCGCCTTTTGTGAATTGCGTGACGAAAGAGCGATCGCTCCTTTACTAGAGATGTTAAGCGATGTCTGTCCCCTAGTGCGTGTCAGTGTCGCCTACGCTTTGGGCCGAAATCCCAGTCTTAGCGCCGTGGAGCCTTTAATCGATCTACTGGCCAGAGATTGGAATGGTTACGTCAGAAAAGGGGTAGTTTGGGCCCTGGGTAACTGTGGCGACCGCAGAGCGATCGAGCCTTTGGTTCATGCTCTCAAAACCGATATTTCGGCGGTGCGATTATGGGCCGCCAGTAGTTTGGCCCAGATTGCCAAGGTCAATTATGAAGATATCATCACCGTGTTGCCGCCTTTAATTGAAGGATTGCGCCGAGATTTAATCGCAGCGGTGCGGAGTAATTGCGCTTGGTCAATTGGTCAATTATGCCGAGAATTGCCCTTCAATGTGATTTATGCCACGGCGATCGATGCTTTGATCGAGGCCTTGGTGGAAGATGAGGATTTAGGTGTCAAGGAAGATGCGAGAGGTGCTTTATTAAAAGTGGGCGACCCGAGAGGATTACAATTGATCGAGGAATTAGAGCTTGAAGGAATTATCTAAACCGCTAATTTTGGGCGTTACGGGGGCATCAGGGCTGATTTATGCCGTGCGTACCCTCAAATATCTACTTTTAGCCGACTACACGATCGATCTAGTGGCTTCCAAATCAGCTTACACTGTCTGGCAAGCGGAAGATCAGACGCGGATGCCTCCAGAACCGGAACTGCAAGAACAATTTTGGCGCAGCCAATGCGGGGTGATGGAAAGGGGAAAATTACGCTGTCATCGTTGGGGGGATGTGGGGGCAACGATCGCCAGTGGTTCCTATCGCACCCTTGGTATGGTAATTATTCCCTGTAGCATGAGTACAGTGGCTAAATTAGCGGGGGGGTTAAGTTCCGATTTGCTAGAAAGAGCGGCGGATGTGCAGATTAAGGAGGGCAGAAAATTGGTTTTAGTGCCGCGAGAAACCCCTTTTAGTTTAATTCATCTGCGTAATTTAACCACTTTAGCCGAGGCGGGCGTTAGAATTGTGCCAGCAATACCGGCATGGTATCACCATCCCCAATCGATCGAGGATTTGGTCGATTTTGTCATCGCTCGTACTCTCGATCAGTTAGATATCGATTGTGTGGCCATTAATCGCTGGCAAGGACATTAACAGTTATCAGTTATCAGTGATCAGTGGATAGTGGACAGTGGTTAGTGGTTAGTGGGAAAGCATCTCATTTATGCAAGTGAGTAATTATACTTATCCATAAAACTGGTTTCTAGCAAGGCTTTCAAAATAGCTTGACATAAAAACCTGATTGAGATGCTCCCGTGGTTAGTTAGTGGTTAGGGACCTGCGCTTTGATAATGTACCTTTTGGGCGAACGCAGTTCGCCCCTACATTGTGGACAAAATCCGTTACTGTAGGGGCGCAAAGCTTGCGCCCTCCGATCGATTGGGATATTATTCCCACGCAAGTCCCTTAGTGATTGATCACTGATCACTGTTTACTGATCACTGTTTACTGAATCACTGAATCAAGGGAGGTAAAAATGGGCTGGATTATGGTCTTATTTGCGATCGCTGTGGGCGGATTACTGATCTGGCAGAATCTGGGGGCGATCACTTTGGTCTTTTTTGGCGGTATTATGACGGTAAAACTGCCCCTAGCGGTCTGGGTGTTACTTTTTACCCTAGCGGGAATTATCAGTGGTTTAACCCTGCAATTTCTCTATAGTTTTGGTCGTCCTGTGGCTGCCCCAAAAGCTTCCCCTCGTATAGGAAATAATCCTACAGTCCCACCGCCATCTCCCCGACCTACCTATATTCAAGATTCTGCTCCGTCTCCACCGAGTAACGATTGGGAAAGAGATAGCGGTGATGATTGGAATTTTGATACACCCCCCGAAAAACCGACGATCATTCAGGAGCGGGAAGAATTCCCGCCTAGGGTGGCTGATAGGGAAAAAGTTGATTTTGTCAAGCCTCCTAGTGACAGTTCTCAAACCGGCTCGGTTTATTCCTATAGTTACCGCACAGCCAAACAGACTCGCGGGGAAAAGGCCGATCAAGTGTACGATGTCAATTATCGGATTATTACACCCCCCGCCCAAGATCAAAACCAAGATCGGGAGGTAAACAAAGGGGATGAAGAGGAGTGGATTTAACTTTGACAGAGACAGAACCAGTGCTGATCAGCTAAAAATTGCTAAAAAGACGTTGACACTCCCCGCTCTAAAGAGACGGGGATTCTTGGTTCACAGAGATTACTTGCTTAGACAGAATTGCTTCTGAAAAAGTAGAGGTATTCTCTCCCCAAGCGTTTATTGGATCGAGCCCAAAGGT